>Ga0181520_10000065_pt1 | contig 195901 bp, 160 predicted proteins | sample PEATcosm2014_Bin_29_FD_132451 | JGI IMG/M metagenome (GOLD analysis project Ga0181520, IMG submission 132451) | Peatland microbial communities from MTU Mesocosm Facility, Houghton, MI, USA - PEATcosm2014_Bin02_30_metaG | ecosystem: Environmental > Terrestrial > Soil > Wetlands > Peat | place...
CTACTTCGACCAGCGCGCAAAAAACAACCAAACGCTGCGCCTGCTCACCCGTCTGAGAAACCTCGGCTACACCGTCCAAATCACACCCTTGGCAGCTTAACCAAAGACCTGTTTCTTATCAGAGAAAGCCACCCGGCGCATGTTCCCCGACAGCACGGACGCTCTGATTTTTCCCTTAACCCAGGGAGGCAGTCCATGCACACGCTCATCCAGCGCGCGGTTTACGCGACGCTATTAATCTCCATTCCCTTCAGCGGTACAGCCATTTCGGCGCAGTCCGCAGGCAGCTCTGGCACCATCTACGGCACCGTCGCCGATGCCACCGGCGCAGTCATTCCCAACGCCACGGTTTCCATCGAGAACCCGGTCAGCGGCTACAAGCGCGTGACCAAATCCGACGGTTCCGGCCACTACCAGCTCACCAACCTGCCGCTCAATCCCTACCACCTCACCGTCTCCGCTCCCAGCTTCGCCAGCGCGGTGCAAGACGTCGATGTCCGCTCCACCCTTCCCATCACTCTGGCCATCAGCCTCCGGCCCGGCACCACCTCCACCACCGTCCAGGTCACCACCGACGCCGCCGACCTCATCGAAAACGATCCCGTCGGCCACACCGACGTCGACCGCGACCTCTTCCAGAAGCTGCCGCTGGAGAGCTCATCCTCGGCCCTCAGCTCCCTGGTCACGCTCGCGTCTCCCGGCATCGCCGCCGACTCCAACGGCCTCTTCCATGGCCTCGGCGACCACGCCTCCAACTCCTTTTCCATCGATAGCCAGCCGGTCACCGACCAGCAGAGCAAAGTCTTCTCCAACCAGTTGCCGACCAACGCAGTCCAGTCGCTCGAAGTCATCGACGGCGCGCCCCCGGCCGAGTTCGGCGGCAAGACCAGCGTGGTTATCGTCGTCACCACCCGCTCCGGCCAGGGCGTCACCACTCCTACCGGCTCGGTCACCACGTCGTACGGGACCTTCGGATCGTCTACCGCCTCTATCGACCTCAGTTACGGCAACAAGAACTGGGGCAACTTCATCGAACTGGACGGACTCAATACCGGCCGCTTCCTCGACCCGCCCGAGTTCAAGGTCTTTCACGATAAGGGCAACGAGTTCAATGCCTTCGACCGCATCGACCGCCAGCTCTCCCCGGCGGATTCCGTCCACCTCAACCTCGGCGTCAGCCGTTCCTGGTTCCAGACCCCCAACACCTATGACAACCTCAACGTCCAGGATGTGGTCGGCGGTGGCAGCACTGCGAACCCCATCTTCGGTAACGTCGGCAACGCCGACCAGGTTTCGAAGATCGTCACTTTTAATATTGCGCCCACATACACTCATACCGTCAGCGCTAACTCGGTCTTCAACTTCACTGGCTACGTGCGCCGTGACGCATACAACTATTACCCCAGCAAGAACCCCCTCGCCGATCTCGGCGCACCCAGCGAGCAGAACCAGACCATCGGCCAAACCCGTTCATTGACAGACTCCGGCGCCAACACCAACATCTCCTACGTCAAGGGCGTCAACAACATCAAGATCGGCGCCGAATACTCGCAGACTTTCCTGCGCGAGCTCGACACTCTCTCCGTCGTCTCGCCCACCTTCAACTCGCCGTGCCTGGACGGCAACGGCAATCCGCTGCCTGGCTTCAACCTCAGCAATTTCACGCTTGGGAACTGCTCGGCAGCCAACCCCAGCTACTCCACCAACGCACCCTACGACCCGACCAATCCCCTCGGTGGCGGCTACAATCCACTGCTGGCGCCCTACGACCTCACCCGCGGCGGCGGTTACTACACCTTCAACGGCCACACCGACGTCAAGGAACTCGGCCTTTATGCCGAGGACCAGATCACCGCCGGCGACTGGACCATTAACACCGGCATCCGCGGCGACCTCTACAACGGACTCGCCATCCAGCGGCAACCGGAGCCCCGCTTTGGCGTTGCCTACAACATCAAGAAGACCAATACCATCCTGCGCACCTCCTACGCCCGCACCCTGGAGTCGCCCTTCAACGAAAACCTCGTCCTCTCCAGTCAGGGCTGCGGCTCCCAGGTGCTTGGCGAGCTTCTCGTCTGCTCGCCCGGTGTCGGCACCACCCTCCAGCCGGGCTTCCGCAACGAGTTCCATGCCGGTCTGCAACAAGCCGTCGGCAAGAACTTCGTCCTCTCTGGGGACTACATCTGGAAGTACACCCACAATGCCTTCGACTTCTCCGTCCTCGGCAACACCCCCATCACCTTCCCCATCGACTGGCACAACTCCAAGATCCCCGGCTTCGATCTCCGCGCCGACGTCCCGCACTTCCACGGTGTGTCGGCCTTTGTGGTCATGAGTTCGGTCGCTGCTCGCTTCTACCCGCCGCAAGTCGCCGGAGCCGGAGCTACTGTAGGCCAGAGCGGCTATCCCTTCCGCATCGACCACGACGAGAAGTACAACGAGACCACCCACCTGCAATACCAGATCCCCGGCAAGTTCTCGCCGTGGTTTGCCTTCAACTGGCGGTTCGATAGCGGCCTGGTCGCCGGCTCCGCGCCCTGCTACGGCACCGCCGATCCCAACAGCCCGTGCCTGGCCTCCTCGACCACGCTGGGCGGTCAACCGGCCATTCTGATGGTCAACCCTGTCGGTATTCCCCTCACGGCCGACCAGGAGTTCGAGGGAGGCTTCGCCTGCAACGGTGTCAAGGCCACTCCATACGCCGCCTTGCCCACCACCTGCCTCGCGTCGCAGTTTACCTCCAGCCTGATCTCGATTCCCGCACCCAATCAGGGCGACAACGATCACGACCCGCAACGCATCGCCCATCGCAACGTCTTCGACGCCTCCCTCGGCAGCGACAACCTCTTCCACCAGGAAAAGGACAAGTGGAGCCTCCACCTCACCGCCGTCAACATCACCAACAAGTACGCGCTCTATAACTTCCTCTCGACGTTCTCCGGCACGCACTACCTCACCCCGCGCGCCCTGACCGCCGAACTCGGGTTCCATTTTTAGCGAACGCTCAACTCAACCATGCGCGCCCGGAGGAGCTGCAATGTTCCTCCGGGCAGGCTCTTCGATAAGGAGGGGGTTGTGGCCGAAGTTCCCAAATGGGGTCGCAGCAGCAAGCGCCGCCTGCGCCTGATCCGCTGGACGCGCTGGGAGATCGCCAGCGCCGCCGGATTGGGCTGCCTCATCTCCCTGCTCACCATGATGCTCGCCCAGTGGCTCGCTTCCCATCCCTTCGATTAATCGCCCCTCCCCCAAAAGTCCCATCCTCCGTCACTCACGAAATCGCCACCCTACCCGCTACACTTGTCCCATGTGTGGAATCGTCGGTTACGTTGGCCCCAATCCTCCTGTCCCCATCATCATCGAAGGCCTCCGCCGCCTCGAGTACCGCGGCTATGACTCCGCCGGCATCGCCATCGCCGGCGCACCCGACGGCAAGCTCCAGCTCCGCCGCGCCCCCGGCAAGCTCCGCAACCTCGAAGCTCTCATCGCCGACGACCCGCTCGCCGGCACCTTCGGCATCGGCCACACCCGCTGGGCCACCCACGGCCGCCCCACCGAAGAAAACGCCCACCCCCACCGCGACTGCACCGGAACCCTCGTCGTCGTCCACAACGGCATCGTCGAAAACTACCTCGCTCTCAAATCCGAGCTCGCCGCCAAGGGCCACCACTTCGTCACCGAAACCGACACCGAAATCATTGCCCACCTCATCGAGCAGGAACTGGCCGACGCCGACACGCCGGGTGCCCCATCCACGAAATTGGGTGCTCCATTCGTGACGGCTTCATCGTCACGGGTTGGGTCCAAACCCTCCATCACCCTCGAAGAAGCCGTCCGCCGCGCCCCCCATGCCTCGCTGCCTCTGGAAGAGGCCGTCCGCCGCGCAGTCAAGCGCCTCACCGGAGCCTTCGCCATCGGCGTCCTCTCCGCCCGCGAGCCCGACAAGCTCGTCGCCGCCCGCTTTGGCCCGCCCGCTGTCCTCGGCATCGGCGACGGCGAATACTTCCTCGCCTCCGACGTTCCCGGCATCCTCCACCACACCCGCAACATCCACTTCCTCGCCGACGGCGAACTCGCCATCCTCACCCCCGACGGCATCCAGCTCACCGACTTCGACGGCGCGCCCCTCCCCCTCAAAGTCCAGCGCATCGCCTGGGACCCCATCCAGGCCGAAAAGGCCGGCTACAAGCACTTCATGCTCAAGGAAATCTACGAGCAGCCCCGCGCCATCCGCGACACCATCCTCGGCCGCGTCTCCGCCGACACCGGCCGCGTCTTCCTCGCCGAAATGGCCATCTCCGACGCCGACCTCCGCGCCGCCACCCAGGTCACCATCGCCGCCTGCGGAACCAGCTGGCACGCCGGCCTCGCCGGCAAGTTCATGATCGAGCGCATGGCCCGCCTCAACTGCGACGTCGACTACGCCTCCGAGTACCGCTACCGCAATCCCATCCCCGACGCCCACGCCCTCGGCCTGCTCATCACCCAGTCCGGCGAAACCGCCGACACCCTCGCCGCCCAGCGCGAGCTCATCGCCGCCGGCTCCCCCACCATCGCCATCTGCAACGTCGTCGGCTCCGCCATCTCCCGCGAGGCCCAGGGCACCATCTCCACCAACGCCGGCCCCGAGATCGGCGTCGCCTCCACCAAGGCCTTCACCGCCCAGCTCACCGCACTCTTCCTGCTCGCCCTCAAGCTCGGCCAGGTTCGCGGAACCATCTCCGGCGCCGAATCCCTCCACCTCGTCGCCGAACTCAACAAAGTCCCCGCCAAGCTCGACTCCATGCTCAACCTCAACGTCCCCGGAGCCACCGGCGGCGGCGAAGGCTCCGCCGCCCTCATCCCGACCACTACATCGGGTGCCCCACATCTCGCGTCTGAGATGTGGGTCGGCCCCGACCGCCGCCTCCTCACGCGCCTCTCCCTCACCGACCAGTGCTGCGAGCTCGCCAAAATCTTCTCCACCGCCAACGACTTCCTCTTCCTCGGCCGCGGCATCCATTACCCCATCGCCCTCGAAGGCGCGCTCAAGCTCAAGGAAATCTCCTACATCCACGCCGAAGGCTACCCCGCCGGCGAGATGAAGCACGGCCCCAACGCCCTCATCGACGAGACCCTCCCCGTCGTCTGCATCGCCACCCAGGACCCCACCGACCCCACCAGCGTCCTCAAGTACGAGAAGACCCTCTCGAACATCCAGGAAGTCACCGCCCGCTCCGGCCGCGTCATCGCCATCGCCATCGAGGGCGACACCACCATCGCCCAGCTCGTCGAACACGTCATCTACATCCCGCAGTGCCCCGAGCTGCTTCTCCCCATCCTCGAAGTAGTCCCCCTCCAACTCCTCGCCTACCACATAGCCGTCCGCCGCGGCTGCGACGTCGACCAACCCCGCAACCTAGCCAAATCCGTCACCGTCGAGTAAACCAAGTGAACTTTCGTGAAAAACCACTCAGTTATCATGCGGGTCGACCGGCCCCAAACCGGAAGTTAACTACCCATATCCAAGGCTGCATGCCTTCTTCAGAAGAGTGCCAGAATATTGAGCATGCTCAACATTCAACAACGCCCGTTGAAACGCCGCCCGCCACTTGGCAGCATGCCCCTCGCCAAAGACACATTGGATCAGGACTGGAAGCTGGCCGACGGCTATATCGCCTATTCGGCAGAGCTGCTGCGACTATCCTTACTTGCCATCACGGGAATCGCGACTCTGTGCATCAAGCTGCACGATGCACACGAGAAAACGTTTGCAGGCATCGTCTACAGCTTTATCCTGCCCCTCACCGTACTTCTGCTCTCCGCAGGATGCGCCCTGGCGCACCGTTTCGTCGCCATCGACTCCATGGCCTTCCATTTAGAAAGCCTCCGGCTCGATGCCAGGAGCCTGCTGGAGTATCCTGATTCCACTTGTCAGAACCTGGCCGATCTCACAAAATCGAAGAGCGAAGCGAAGGGCAGGGACTGGAGGTTTTGTCTCGCCGAACGCCTGCTCTGGATTTCGGCCATCACATTACTTCTCGGGTTGGTCCTCTCCGCCAGGTCACTTGCAAAGTGGTGAACACTTCGGCAGGTGACCCACCCACAAATCCGGGTGGCGGGTGGACCACCCACAATCTGGGTGCCCCATTCATGACGGCTTCATCGTCATGGGTGGGGTCCGGCCACAGAATTCCCCTCCCAACGTAACCCAAATCACATCCTCACCCTCGATCCAGACCATAAGCTGGTTCCGTGCCGAGCCGTCTCAAGCGTTACCAAACCGAAGGCCACTACCACTTCCTCACCTTCAGTTGTTACCATCGGCTCCCCTACCTGAACGACGACCACTCCCGCATCGCCTTCCTCAACACCCTCGAACGGCTCCGCCAGCGCCACCAGTTCTACCTCTTCGGCTACGTCCTCATGCCGGAGCACGTCCACCTTCTCCTATCCGAACCAAAGTCTCACCCACTCGCGACAACCATCAGCGTCCTCAAGGGCGAAACCTCCAAACTCCTCAGAGACGCCCGCACCCAGTTCTGGCAAACTCGCTACTACGATTTCAACGTCTTCACCCAACCCAAGTTCGTCGAGAAGCTCCAGTACATCCACCGCAATCCAGTCGAACGCGGCCTCGTCGAAAAGCCCGAAGACTGGCCCTGGAGCAGCTTCCTCCACTGGCAAACCGGCGAACCCGGCCCCATCGAAATCGAATCCCACTGGACCTATTCACGCCGCGAACGAGCCGCAACCCCACCCATCGCGATACAACCGCGATGAATGGGGCACCCTACTTCTGAGATGTGAGCAGCGCGCGCAGCGCGGAACGACCAAATTGCCCTTCCACCAATGCCCCCCTTCACCCCACCGACACTGCCTCCACCCGTCTGCCAGTCATCCGCGAACTGGAGAGCACCGTCCCAAACGCGACCAGCACCAGCCCCACAAAGGCCATGGCCACGTCACCCATCCAGAGCTGCCCCAGCGAGTTGATCACCGCCTGCTGGGGATGACCTCGCATGTAGTAAACCTTCACCCTCTCGCCCATCCTGAACTCCGGGGGATTCGCATGCACCTGCGACTGCACGGTGTAAGGCTGCCCATCCTCCAGCGGAAACCGGACCACGGGCGCATACGTCAGCCCATTGTGGATCGCCTTATGCATCTGCACCTCGGCAATGATCCGGCCATCCACGGCAATCCTCTCGTGCAGCAGGCTCACTGTCGAAACCGCCCCCACCAGCGCCCGTCCCAGGAACACCGCGCCCACGCAGCAAAAGATCAACCGCACCACCCGTAGCCCCGCGTGACCTGAAGAACTCGATTGCATGCCAACAGCGTACGACCAGCCGCGTCCGCCCCAATATCCCCCAAATGGGTACATCCCCGGGGTGCCGCCAACGCCCCACCCATTGGCGTAGACTGCAAGAACTGCGGAGGCGTTATGCCTTACGAAGAATACAAAATCCTGCTTTTAGCCAAACAGCGCGAGCTGCTCGCGCAGCAGACCCTCGCCGAACACGACGCCGAGGGCGAGGCCGGCGAACGCGTCCGCGACTGGAGCGATGAAAGCGTCGCGGACGAAGATTCCGGCCTGTCTCTAAAGGAAGCAGATCGGGACACCACACTCCTCGATCAGGTTCAGGGCGCCTTGCAGCGCATCGAAAACGGCAGCTACGGCAAATGCCAGGCCGACGGCAGACCCATTGAAGCAGAGCGGCTCAAACAAATACCCTGGGCCGTCTACTGCCTGAAACACCAGCAGGAACTCGACCAAACCTCTCCGCCGCCCGCCACCCTCTAATCTGCCCGGGTGCCGGGTGCCCCATTCATGACGATTTCATCGTCATGAGTGGGGTTCGAACCGGACCGGCGACAACCCCCAACTCAGGCGAACCGTTCTAAAATCCTCCTATGCCCGGCCTCACTCCCCAGCAGCACCTCGAAATCCTCCTCGACCATCTGGCCGAGGCCGAGCGCCAATATGCCGCCGGCGTTCCCTATCCCGACAAGGCCGGAGGCAACTGGCCCGACAAGATCGCCACCATCAAAAAGCACATCGCCCAAACCCGCGAGATCATCGCCAACGACTAGCCCTGGCGGGCCGCTCGCCTCCGACCCCCCATAGAATCGGCGCCGATATTTCAATTCCGAGGGCACGCGTGCCCCCGCGTCTCTCACCGGATAGGCCGGGACTTTAGTCCCGGCGTAAAAGCCGCGTCCGCACCTCGAACCTCGAACCTCGAACCTCGAAAAACTGTCAAGCTTTTTCCCGTGGAAAACCCGCCAACTCCCTCAAAACAAAGCCAGGATAAATCTCAAAAATATGCATTTCAGTTATGGTCAACCTGCTAGCATTAAGTTAGTAAGTAAATACGAGAAAAGAAGGCCCAGCGTCCGCGCTGGGCCTTCCGCGTTTAACCCCAATCACCACCCAGGAGTTTCCAATGTATCCCACCTGCCATCACCTCCGCCCCACCGGCAAGCCCTGCGGCTCGCCCGCCCTCCGCGGCGAGCAGTTCTGCTTCTACCACCACCCCACCCGCCGCCGCCCCCGCACAGCCGGGCGCAAGCCAAGGCTACCCGGCTTCCACCTGCCCACCCTCGCCGACCGCATTTCCATCCAGCGTGCCCTCGCAAAAGTGGTCTCCCGAGTCGTCAGCCGCCGGCTCGACCCCGCCACCGCCCGCCTCCTGGTCTTCGCCCTTCAGTTGGCCAACCAGAACCTGCCCGGCGACCCCCGCCAACTGGACGCCCTCATCCAGCAAGCGCAGCTGACCCTCGGTCTCGCCCCATTTGACCCCGCCGCCGAACTCGTCAACGCCCTTCTCAGCAGCCTCCGCCCACCCCGCCCATCGCACAAAAAATGTACCAAGTCCACCCCTAACCACTTTAGAAACATCACATAGTGGGTATACACCCCCCCGGGGGAATATCTCCATTGGGGTCCGTCGGTCGCAAGTCGCCGACATGAACCCGGATCAATTATTCCGGCCGCCGAATACCGCCGGATCAGCCCGCCCGCCGGTCTTCCAGCACCTCGTCCAGCATGTCCCCCAGCGTTCCCGCGCGCGATCGCATGGAAACTTCAGCTTGCACGCTGCCCGCCAGCCGCTCGTAGCGCCCGCGCAGCGCCTGCAGCTCATCGGCGATGTTCAGCGCCGCCAGCACCGCCACGCGCAGCGAGTCCACCGTGCTGCCATGCGCCGCCACCGCGCGCATCTTCGCATCCACCAGCGCCGCCAGCCGCCCGATGTATTCCGCGTCCGTGCCGCGCAGATGGTACACCTGGTCGTAGATGTCCACGCTCACCGCCGCGGGGCTCGCAGCTCCATCCGTCGCGCTTCTCCCAACCGGCTTTTCGTCCATCTCCATCGCGCGAGGCCTCCTCCGCTACAGCAGCTCGTCCATCTGCTGTAGCATCTTCTCCACCCGCTGCCGCACCGCCTCGCGCTCCTGGCTCAGCGCGGCAATCTGGCTCTCTGCCGCCTGGACCTGACTCGCCGCGTCTTTCGCCTGCTCCGCAAGCTGCTCGCGCAGGGCCGCGACCTCCGCCTCGGCTGCCGCGCGCGCCTCGCGCTCGCGCTTCACAATCTCCACTGCCCGCAGCACCTTCTGCTCGAGCGCCTGAAACTCGTCCACACTCACACCGGTACTCATACCCTGAAGTATAGAGCCTCTCGCTCGCTCCCCGCGCCGCCTGTGCAAAATGCAGCTTTCTCCTGGTTCGCCCCGCCTCGCTATGCCCGAATCGTCCCGCCCAGCGCGCTCAGCGCCGCAATCAGCCGCGCCGACCACTGCGCCAACTCCTCCTCGCGCAGCGTCCGCTCCTGCGACTGGAAGGCGCAGCGCAGCAGCAGCGCGTAATGTCCCGCCGGAACCGCGCTCGACTTCGCGTCGCGAAAGACCTCGACCGGCGCGACCCGCGTCAGCTCCGGAATCGCCAGCGCCTCGACCGCCTCGGCAATGGTCCGCCAGTTGACCGCGTCGGCGAAGGTGAAGGAAAAGTCCCGCTCGACCGCCTGGAAGCGCGACAACTCGCGCGCGGTGGCTCGCCGCAGTGGCAGCTTGTATAGCGCCTCGGCGTCAATCTCCGCCAGGTGGATCGGCTGGCGCAGCTTGCGCGCCTCGCGTTCCGCCATCGCCAGCTCGCCGAAGACCGCGATTGGCTTGCCGTCCAGCAATGCCGTTGCTCCGCGCCCCGGCTCGATCCACGCCGGCGCATCCGAGGAAAACGTCAGCCGGCTCGCCGCGCTGGCGCTCAGCGCGTCCGGCGACGCCGCGAACAGCGACAGCAGCGACTCGATCACGTCCTTCAACTCGAAAACGCCTGCGTCCTTCGCGCTGTGCAGTCGGGTTGCCGGCAGTTCGCCCGTCAGCCCCAGCGACAGGCTATGCGACTCCATCACTTCCGCCGCCGATCCGGTAAACACCGCGCCCTGCTCAAACAGTCGCGCCTCGCGCACGTCGCGGTTCAGGTTGTGCGCCAGCATTGCAAGCATTCCCGGTGTCAGCGACGACCGCAGCAGCCGCGCCTCGTCGGACAGCGGGTTTTCGAGCGCGACCGCGCCACGCTTCTTCGACGCGTATCTCTCGCCGTCGGCCTCCGACGCAAACGAGCTCGAGATCGTCTCCGAATAGCCCAGCGCCAGCAGCCGCGCACGCACCGCCGATTCCGCCGCGGCCAGAGGATGCGCAACCACGGGCAGCGCCGTCGGCAGCGTATTGGCGAAGCGGTTGTAACCGTATACGCGCGCGACTTCCTCGACCAGATCGATCTCGCGTTCCAGGTCCAGCCGCCACGAAGGGAGTTGCACATTGAAGGTCGCAGCCAGCGACTCGCCGGTGAGCTCGAGCACGCAGCCGAGCGCGGTGAGGTACTGGCGCACCAGCTCGCCGGTGATGGCGGATTCACCGGCCTGGTCGTCCAGCGTCGCGCCCAGATGCCGCTGCATCTGCGCGACCGACAGCGAAATCGGCGGGCGCGCGGCAGTCTTCGCAGCGATCGCTGGCACCACGATATCGACCAGTTCGCCCTCGGCCTCTCCGCCGGATTCAAGGATCAGCTTCGCCACCAGCGCATTGGCCACGGGGCACGCGTTGAAGTCCGCGCCGCGCTCGAAGCGGTGTGACGCGTCCGTGTGCAGCCCGTGCCGGCGCGCGCTGCGCCGCACAGTGGCCGGATCGAACCACGCCGCTTCCACCAGGATGTTCTTCGTTTCCGCCGTAATCATGGAGTCCCAGCCGCCCATCACGCCGGCCAGCCCCAGCGGCTTCGCGTGGTCCGCGACCACCAGATCGTCGGCCTCCAGCGTGCGTTCGGTCCCATCGAGCAGCCGCAGCCGTTCCCCCTTGCGCGCCAGCCGCACAATGATTCCCCCGTCGATTTTGTCGAGATCGAAGGCGTGCGTCGGGTGGCCCATACCCTGCAGCACGAAGTTGGACGCATCCACCGCATTCGAGATCGGCTTCGACCCAAGCAGCGCGAAGTACTCCGCAACCCGGCCCGCCGACGGCGCAATCGTCACGCCGCGCAGCACTCGCGCGGTGAAGCGGCCGCATAGCTCCGGCGCCTCGATCACAACAGAAAACGGCTTGGCTGCCGGCGGAGCGACCGGCAACCTCGTGTCCAGCGCAGCCAGCGGAAGGCCATAGATCGTCGCCGCCTCCCGCGCGATGCCGTAGTGGTTCATCGCGTCCACGCGATTGGTGGTGATGTCCATCTCGAACAGGTGCCCATTGCCGGGCCCAAGGTCGTGGACACCCTCCACCGCAATTCCGCGCAGAGTCAGGTCTTCAGCGAGCTGGTGATCGTCAACAGCAATGTTGGGAACGTAGGAGCGAATCCACTTACTGAGTATATTCACGCGAATTGCTCCAAGAAGCGCATGTCGCCCGAGTAAAACTGGCCGATCTCCGACACGCCGTGCAGGATCATCGCGATGCGCTCCACGCCCATACCGAACGCAAACCCGCTGACCTTCGCCGGATCGTAGGCTGCCGGCTTGCCCATGGCCGCGCGCCGTTCGTCTACGCTGGCGAACACCGCCGGGTCGACCATGCCGCAGCCCAGCAGCTCAATCCAGCCCGAGTGCTTGCACTTGCGGCAGCCCTTTCCCGCGCAGAAGATGCAGCTGATCTGCACATCCGCGCTGGGCTCGGTGAATGGAAAAAAGCTGGGGAAGAAGCGCGTCTTCACGTCCGATCCGAACAGCGCCTTCATGGCGTGGTCGAGCGTTCCCTTCAGATCGGAGAAGGTGATATTGCTGTCCACGCACAGCCCCTCCACCTGGTGGAAGACCGGCGAGTGGGTCGCGTCGGCGGCATCGTTGCGATGCACCTTGCCCGGGACCACGATGCGGACCGGCGGCGCCTCCGCAATCATCGTCCGGATCTGCACCGGCGACGTATGCGTGCGCATCAGCAGCCGGTCGCGCGATGGCTTCGCCTGCTGTCCGGCGAGCACCAGCGTGTCCTGGGTGTCGCGCGCGGGGTGGTTCGGCGGAAAGTTCAGCGCCTCGAAGTTGTAGAAGTCGCTCTCCACCTGCGGCCCCAGCGCAGTCGAGTAGCCAAGGTGGTGAAACACCCGCACAATTTCATTCATCGTCTTCAGCAGCGGATGCTCAATCCCCGGCGCGCGCACGCTCCCCGGCAGCGTGATGTCGATGCCTGCCTTCGGAGCCCGCTTCGCCGGAGCGGCTTCAGCCTCTGCCAGCGCCGCCTCAATCTGCTGCTTCAACTGGTTGAAGCGCATGCCCAGCGGCTTGCGCGCCTCCGCCGGCGCCGACTTCAGCCACGCATCGCCGATCAGCTTCAGCCGGCCCTGTTTGCGCCCAAGCCAGCGCAGCCGAAATGCCTCCACATCAGTGAGCGCAGCAGTCTCGCCGCGAACCTCTTCCGCCAGCGTGGCAAACGCTGCGTCCAGGGAAGAGTCGTCGTAGTTGGGAAGTTTTGGGATTTCTTCGTTCATGAATACTTCAGGCGGCAGAGCCGAGCGATGAGGTCATTTTGACCTCTCTTAGTGTAACGCGCCTCACAGCGCCGACAGCACAATCGCCACGACCACCGCGCCCAGCAGCAGGCTGCGTTTGTCGGTGATCGCATATACGACCGGGTCCTCGTGCAAATCGCCGCGTGAGGCCTGCATCCACAACCGGCTCAGCCAAAGCAGAAGCACCGGGACCAGCAGCCACAAGCGCGGGTAGTGCGCGTACAGGTTCTTTGCAACTTCGTTCCCGATGTACAGCGCAAAGACGACCACCGACGCGTAACCGCTCGCCGTGCCGAAGCTGCGCACCTGCTCCAAATCCGAGATGCGATATCCGCGCCCTTTCACTGCAATCGTTCCCGCCGCCTCATTCCGGACGCGCAGGCCCTCCAACTCCGCGAAGCGCTTGACGAACGCCAGAGACAGGAAGAAGAAGATGCTGAACGCCGCCAGCCACGGCGACACCGGTACGCCGGCCGCAGCCGAACCCGCCAGAATGCGGATGGTATACAACCCCGAAAGCACAATGACATCCACCAGTGCCATCCGCTTCAGGCGCAGCGAATATGCGGTGGTTGATACGACATAAATAACCAGCCACTCCAGGAACTCGCCCTGGCCATGCGCCTGAAATTGCGGAGACAATAAGACCAGCACGCGCGGCAGCAGGACTGCGATTGCCACCGACAGCGCGAAGAATGCCGTCGCCGTTACCACCCCAGCAATCGGAGAAAGGTCTCCAGCGGCAAAGGGGCGGCGGCGCTTGCGTGGATGATGACGATCGGCCTCAAGATCCAGCAGATCGTTCAAAATGTAGGTCGCTGACGCAGCCAACCCGAAGCTGAGGAACGCAAGGCACACAGCAACCATCGGCCCCGCCGCGTGCACATGGGCCAACAGCACCGGCAGAAAGATCAGCGCGTTCTTGGCCCACTGGTGCGGCCGGAGCGCTCGCAACCAGGCCTTCGCCGGCGAGGCCGCATCTTGGAAAGTCCGCACCGGCTGGACCTTCGCCGCACGCAGGCCCGCACGCAGGCTGGCATGAGGATTCGCCACCATCGGCTGCACACAATGTGTCAACAACGGCACGTCGGGCCGTGCGTTCCCGATGTAGCAAAATCCCGCCGGAAACCTCTGCTGAAAGACCGCCAGCTTCTTGTGACCGGTCAGATTGACCATCCCATCGGAAGCCAGCACTCCCGCGAAGATGCCAAGATGCGCCGCCACGCGTTCTGCCAGCAGCGAATCGGCACCGGTCGCCAGGTAGATATCGCGCCCCTCGGCGTGTTGCTGTCGCAGGTACTCCAGCAACGGCTGGTTGTAAGGCAGATGCACCACATCGATCGCCGCCAGCGACGACACTTCCCGCTTGAATACCGCCTTGCCCTCGCTGATCCACCCGGGAAAATGCAGCAGCGCGCCGGGGCTCTGCCGCGCCAGCACCACCACGGTGTCCAGCAGCGTATCCGACTTCACCAGCGTGCCGTCCAGGTCCACGCATAGCGGAACGGCCGACACCTCCTCCGGGCCATTCCCATCGGAGGTAACTGAGCCGGATTGCGGTAGCGCGGACCTCACAGCCAAGAGCCGTCCCTCCGAAGGACAAACGCACACTCGCCAACTCTGCCCATATTATCCCTTATCCGTTTCAGAACTCTCAGACTTATCTAGCCTGGAGGCCAGCTCATGTGCCGCCCGCCCAGCAGATGCAGATGCAGATGGTCCACCGTCTGTCCGCCGTCCGGGCCAGTGTTGATCACGATGCGATATCCGCGATCGAGTCCCGCCGTGCGCGCCACCTCCGCCGCCTTGGCCACCAGATGCCCCAGCAGCGCCGCGTGCTCCTCCCCCGTGTTGGCAGTGGAGGCAATATGTTCCTTCGGAATCAGCAATAGGTGCGTCGGCGCCTGCGGGTTGATGTCCGCAAAACACAGGCACAGCTCATCCTCCATCACCCGCTTCGCCGGAATCTTACCCTCGACAATCTTGCAGAACAGACAATCGGCACTCATACACAAAACCTTAACACCGATCCAAGGTTCAGGACGCGACGGAAAGGTGAATATTCTGGGGGAGTACGATATTGTCACGGCTATAAGATACGACCTCGATTCCAGATCGTCAGACGCCGGGATTGCCCCTCATGTCGATCGAGTTTCACATCACGTCTGCGTTCGCAAACCTCGCTCAGATCATAGATCCAGAGGAAGGGCTTCAATACCCATCTTGGCTTGGCTACGCTGTCATCGTCTTTTTTTATAGCGTGGTCGTGTTTTTCGATGAGATTCCTAAAGGTCGACGGGCGATCTTCTCCGAGCAGAACAAGCGGAGTCCAACTCGGGTTCTGCTAATCCATATTTCACTCCTGGCGGTCTTGTTTTGCGCTCTTCGGGCAGGCCCTTACGTTGCTCGATACCTACCTCATTGGATGACCAACGAATTCGACAACCTGGAAGGCGGCCACACGTCAATTGCTCGCCTGCTCTTCTTCGTTGGAGCCATGTTGATTGCCGGCTGCGAAAAGTTGTTCCTTGAAACCACTGGATCCGGAAGCACCCAAATAAGTGAACGCGACGAGCCTTCTAGATCTCATCCGCGGAATTCTTGATCAGAGAGTCACATGAGATCGACGTTGCCGGTTCACTTCATAAAATATTTCGGCGCCTGGCCTGCGGCCCAGGGATCGTACGCCTCCGCAAACGCCGCGCGGAACCGAGTCGCCGGATGCGTGTCGAACCACCGCTCGAACGCCGGATGCGGCGTGGGGTCGTCCAGCGAATCCGCGCCCAGCACCTGAAACGTGCGCAGGCCCACCGCCTGCGGATCGGCGACGATCCCATGCACCGCCTCCTGCCCGAAGACATCGGCGTCATGCTCCATCATCCGGCTGATGCCGTTTGAGATTGGATCGGAAATTGCCGACAGCGTCAGCAGCACCAGCGCCAGCACCGCCAGCACGCCCCAGTCCTGCTGCGACGGAATCCTCCACGCCGCACCGTAGCGCTCCAGCAGCAGACGCACTCCATGGTGCCCAAGCCAGAAGAACGGCAGCAGCCCAACGCACGACAGCGTCACCCCCAGCAGCACATGGCCAAGCGCGTAATGCCCCATCTCGTGCGCAAAAATAAACGCGATCTCGTCGGGCGACGACCGGGCGATCGTTGTGTCCCACACTACCACCCGCTTCGACGCTCCAAAGCCCGTAACATACGCATTCAGCTCCGTCGACTTGGCGCTCGCCTTCATCAGGAACATCCGCTCCGGCGGAATCGCAATCCCGCCGCGCGCAACCACCTGCTCCAGCCGCTCGACCAGCGCCGGGTCGGTCCGGCCCAGCGGCTCGAACCGGTAGAACATCGGGTCGACCACATACGGCGTGAGAAACACTCCGGCCACCACGCTCGCCGCCGCCGGAATCCAGAACCAGAACCACCAGCGCGCCGGCGACTTGCGGATGACCCGGAACAGCAGCATCGCCAGCAGCCCGCCGATCAACCACTCCAGCGCGAACAGCTTCCCCTTGTCCGCCAGCCAGCTCCCCCAACCCTGCACCGACAGCCCATAGCTCAGCGCGACTCGATGCCCATAGACGCCCAGCGGCAGACTCAGCAGGCAAGTCGCCAGAAGCAGCAGGAACACGAAGCTGAACCCCTGCACCCACCGGTTCTTCGACAGCCCCACCGCCGCGTCCCGCATCCGCCCCGCCCAGCCCAGTCCCAGAATCAGCACCAACTGACCGATGGTCCAAATCTCGCCCGCAACCTCCAGCCCCATCCGTGAGCGGTTCAACGCGACCGCCTGCTCCAGCTTCCCCGGCGGCAGCGTATAGGCCGTCGTATTGTGCGCCGCAATCTGCTCCGCTTTCGCCTCGGTAGTCGTCTTATAACCAAGCCGGCTGGCGGTCAGCGCAAGACCCGCTGCCAGCGCGACCATCAGGACCAGAGTGCCGCTATGCCGCATTCGTCGATTCTCCGTGGGCGCGTGTGGGGAGCGCGTGTTCAGTGTGCCGCATCGCAGCTCCAGGAAGCAAAGCGTCCCGCACTTAAATCCGGTGTAGCATTCCGGTAGGCTCGAAATCGCAGTTCAACCCTCCAAAGACAGGCGCAATGGTACATCGCAATCCCCTCACCTCCCATCGAACTTTCACGTTTGCCTGCACCCTGCTGGCTCCGCTGGTCGCTCTCGTTCCCCTGCACGCCGCCCTGGCTGCATCGGGGGCAGCGCCCGCAACCCCCGCGCCATCCGCGAAACCCACCGCCGAACCTCCCTTGGTCGGCGCGCTCGACGCCGAACTGAAGCGCGCGATGTCTTCGCTGGGAAAAGACGGCGCCGCGGGAGCGCAACAGCCCAGGCCTTACTTCCTCAGCTACGACGTCGACGACGCTACCTCCGTGAGCGTCGCGGCCGAGTATGGAGCAATTGTCCACTCGAATGAGGCCCGCCGCCGTTCGGTCGACGTGCAGGTTCGCCTGGGCAGCCCCGCCGAAGACAACACCCATGGCGATCACCGCACCAGCGCGCTCACCACGGAGCCGCTTCCGCTCACCGACGATCCTGCCGCCATCGCCCGCTCGCTGTGGTACGCAACCAACCGCGGTTACGCCCGTGCGCTCGATGGCTACCTCAAAGTCAAAACCGAGCAGCAGGTGCGCGCCAAGGAAGAAGACACCTCGGCGGACTTCAGCGAGGAGCAGCCGCGGAAAGACCTGCTTCCTCCCGCGCCCGCACTGGCCGTCGACCGCCCCGCGTGGGAGCAGCGCCTGCGCGAGATCTCCGCCATCTTTTCGCAATATCCCGACGTCTTCGCCGACCAGATCGAGTTTGAAGCCACCAACGCCACCGACTACTTCGTCTCCTCCGAGGGCGCGCGCGTCGACAATCCAAGCCGCGTGGCCCGGATCGTCATCATGGCCCGCACGCGCGCCTCCGACGGCATGGACATGTTTCGCGACGAGACCTTCGAGGCCGACTCCCCCGCCCATCTGCCCGACCAGAAGGCGCTGATGGACAAGGCTGTCGCGATGGCCAAGAACCTCGAAGAGTTGCGCGTAGCCCCCGTGACGGAGCCGTTCAACGGCCCGGCCATCCTCAGCGGTCGCGCCGCGGCGGTCTTCTTCCACGAAGTGCTCGGGCACCGGCTCGAAGGCCAGCGGCAGCGCGGCGACGAGGAGGGCCAGACCTTTACCAAGCTGCTTGGCAAAGAGATTCTCCCGCCGTTCATCAGCGTCGCCGACGATCCCACGCTCGCCAAGTTCCAAGGTACGTGGCTCAGCGGCCACTACGACTACGACGACGAGGGCGAGGCCGCCCGCCGCGTCGAACTCATCCAGGACGGCGTGCTCGAGACCTTCCTGATGTCGCGCCTGCCCATCGCCAGCGTCTCCAACAGCAACGGCCATGGGCGCGCCGAAGCCGGCCACATGCCCACCGGCCGCCAGGGCAATCTCATCGTCACCTCATCGAAGACCGTGCCGGAGACCGAGCTGCGTGCGATGCTGATCGCCGAAGCGAAGAAGCAGGGCAAAGCCTACGGCCTTTACTTTGAAGACATCTCCTCAGGCTTTGCGGTCACCACGCGCCGTTCGCCGCAGGCCTTTCAGGTGATTCCCCTGGTCGTCTACCGCGTCTACGTCGACGGCCGCCCCGACGAACTGGTGCGCGGCGTCAGCATCGTCGGCACACCGCAGGCCGCGCTCAACAGCATTGTGGCGACCGGCGACAAGCAGGACGTGTTCAACGGCATCTGCGGAGCGGAGTCGGGCAGCATTCCGGTCAGTGCGGTTGCTCCCGCGATGCTGGTCAGCGCCATCGAGACCCAGCGCCAGGCCCAGGGCACGGCGCGCCCGCCGATTCTTCCGCCGCCCGGCCATCCCGAAGCCGATGCAAGCGCAAAGAAAGCGGCAAATTGATGAATATGCTCCTGACCCAGTTGCGCAATCGAGGCTCCCGGACCGGCCTGCTCGCCGCCTGCATTCTATTTGCCACACCCGCCGTTACCCATAGCGCCGGCGCCCAGGACGCCGCCAAGGACGACCCCGTCCTGCGCGCCATGCAGGCCGAGCTCGACCGCGAACGCGCTCAACTTGTCCTTCCCGGCATGGCGCGGCCCTACTTCATCGAGTACCGCCTCGACGACGTTGCCACCTGGGAGGCCGTCGCCAACTACGGCGCGCTCACCCAGGAGCAATCCAGCCGCCAGCGCGTCGTGCGCGTCACCGTCCGCATCGGCGATTACACCACCGACTCCAGCAGCAGCCGCGGCGATGGCAGCCTCGCCTTGGCCCCGACCGACAACAACCCCGAAGCCATCCGTTCCTGTCTCTGGACCGCAACCGACGAGGCCTACAAGAATGCCCTGCGCGCCTACTCCACCAAGCAGGCCGCGTTGAAGCGCTTCGAGGCCCCGCCCACCGAGAAGGATTTTTCGCCGGTCAAGCCTTCCGTGCACCTGGGCCCGCTCGTCGCCCTCGATATCGACCGCGCCGAATGGAAGCGCCGGATCGTGGAAGCCAGCGGCCTCTACGCCTCCGACCCCGAGGTCAGCGCCTCGGCGGCGGACGTGCAGTATTCCACCTCGACGGTTCGCGGAATGGCCGTCAATCGCTACCTTGTCAATACTGAGGGGACGATCGTGCGCCTGGGATATACCGGCTACACCGCCAACATCGCCGTCGGCGGCCAGGCTGCCGATGGCATGGAACTCGCCCGCGAGAACGGCACGGTCGGCGTCAGCGCCGGGGAACTCGAATCCGCGCCCGCCTTCCGCCATCGCGTCATTGAAAACCTCAAGAGCCTGCAAGCCCTGCGCAACGCTCCCCTCGTCTCGGCCGAGGACTACCACGGGCCAGTCCTCTTCAGCGGCGACGCCTCCGCCGACGTGTTGGACTCGCTCTTCATCCCCAACGTCGAAGCCAACCGCCCTGAGATGGGAACCACCGCGCGCACCCAGGGAGCGTATACCTCCAGCTTTCACGCTCGCGTCCTTCCGGAGTTCCTGAATGCGACGGACGACCCGCTCACCACCGCCTTCGCCGGCCACGGGTTGCTCGGCGCCTACGCGGTGGACGATGAAGGCGTGCCCGCGCAGGCCGTGGATGTTGCCGTCAACGGCAAGCTCGAGAACTACCTCATCGGCCGCACGCCCGTCCGCGATTTTCCCGAGTCGAATGGACATGGCCGCGCTTCCCTCGCTCAAGCCGCGCACTCGCATGAAGGCGTGATGATCTTCAAGTCAACCCATCCGGTTCCCGCTGCCGAAATGAACGCCCGCCTGCTCGCGATGGCCAAGGATCAGGACCGCGACGTCTACGCGGTAGAGACGCTCGGCGGCGCGCTGGCCCCGCGTCTGCTCTACCTGGTGCATCCCGACGGCACCCGCCAACTGGTGCGCGGAGCGGTCTTCGATGAGCTCGACACCCGCAGCCTGCGCTCCGATATCGTGGCCGCCGGCGACGACGCATACGTTGCCAACTCGCTCGGCGCCATCCCCACCACCACCATCGCGCCCAGCCTTCTGTTCGACGACATTGGCGTCAAGCGTGCCACCCTGGAGCAGCAGAAACTCCCGTACTACGCCCCACCGGCTCTCATGCCGGGGCCCGCGAAGTAACCGGAGGCCTAATTCAGCCGCACCAGGTACGGCTGCGCTCCGGGGTCGGGAATATGGATGCTGTCCGCGATCCGCGTTGCCGTCGCTTTGTCCTGGCTCTGCGGATTGATCCGCACCCAGTGGCCCGTGTCTCCGGCAAACTCAATCACCTTGGCCGTCGCATAGCGGCGCATCAGGTCGTTCTTCAGTTGGATCGCGTCGGCCTTATCCAGGAACGCGCCGATCTGCACGCACCACTTGCCCGCCGGATCGTACCCCGCGGGCGCATACGCCTCCAGTCGCACCTTCGCGGTTCCGGGCCGGTAGACGTCCACCGCCTTCGCCGCGGCCAAGGACAGGTCGATGATGCGTCCATCGACAAACGGCCCGCGATCGGTAATCCGCACCATCACCGACTCGTTGTTCGCCAGGTTTGTCACCCGCACCATCGAGCCCATCGGCAGCTCGCGGTGCGCGGCGGTCAGTGCGTTCTGATCGTAGATGCTCCCGTCTGCCGCCTTGCGATTCGTGAAGGCGGGACCGTACCAGCTCGCTACCCCCACCTCGATCGACACCGGCTTTCCATGCGGCTCCAGTTGCCCTTTCGCAGGCTGACTCGGCGCGCCTGCGTTCCTCGTGCTGGGACGGCTCGGGGCCGGCCCGCTTGCCTCGGTGCCGTTCGCCGGCGGCGCCAGCGAAGGTGGCGGCGGATAGTTCGCCACCGTGGTCTTGTGGTGGCAACCCGCAACTCCCAACGCAGCCGCCAGCAGCAGGCCCCAGCCGAGACCCAACCCGGCATCTCCGCAACGGCGGCGGTGCGCAAGATGATTCAAGGCTTCGGCTCGTCCTTTGGCGACGCAGCGGCCCGGCGATCGTCCATGCGCTGTGCCAGTTTCTGCAGCTCCACGGCCGCGGCCCGCAGCGCCTCCGATCCATTCCGCCGCACCTCCGGCACCACCTCATCGTTGATGTAGTTCAAAACCCGATGAAGCTCCTCCTCGGCGCGTGTCGCCGCCTCGCGCAACTGCTGCTCCCAGTGTTTCGACTCGTTCGCCATGGGTACGCACCTCTCCACCATCCAGTATGGAGACGCCAAAAAGCGCGGGTCAATGCGGGAGTTCTGCTATCGCAGGCATAGTGCCTGATTGGTAATAGACTCAAATCCGCCCAGCCTATTCATTCGCACGCACCCGTGCGCGGGGCAAAGCACATTCGCGGCGACAAGTAAATGCCCCTCCCGTGCAGGAGGGTACCCGTTAAGTACTCTTTTCCCGGCACCCGCGAACCAATTCAAATCGAACTGACGCGGTACCCGCCCATGCGAAGGACCATGCTATGTTCGGCCGTATCCTTTGCCTTTGCGGCGCTTAGCCCCTTGTTCGCGCAGACAACTCCGCCCCCGTACCTCTACTCCGCAATCCCTCTGGAGAGGATGGTAAGCATCGCGCCATCCCAGCCGCTTGGCTACATGTACGTGCCCTTGGCGGAGCCACCCGACCCCTACACTCGCTTCCTCGACAGCACCGCCCCGATGCGCCTCAAGCCGGCGCAGAAGCTTGTGCTCGCGGCACATAACCTCGCAGATCCCCACAACCTTGGCACCATCGCCTACAACGCCGCCTTCACCATCGCCACCAACTCGCACACCCCATACGGCCCCGGCCTGAACGGCTTCCTGCGCGATGTCCACTACAGCTTGATGCAGGACGCCACCGGGGAGTTCTTCGGCACATTCCTCATCCCGTCCCTCACCCACCAGGACCCGCACTACCATCGCATGCCCGGCGCCAGCATCCCGCGCCGCATCGTCCACTCCATCTCCCGCACCATCATCGCCCAAAGCGACACCGGCGCCCCCATGCCCAATTTCTGCACCCTCCTCGGCTACCCCATCGGCGCGGAGATCGGCAACCTCTACGTTCCCGGCGTAAGCACCAACGGCCCCTCCACCGTCAACCGCATCCTCACCGGCTACGCCACCGACCCCATCGACAACCTCATCACCGAGTTCCTGCCCGACGTCGCCCGCCACATCCACGTCCACGTCATCTTCGCCCAACGCATCCTCAACCGCATCTCCAGCGAAGACTACCCCCTCCAATAGCCCCATCCGTCGCCCTTCCGACGCACCATTCGCCCCCCTCTTTCCCCATTCAATGCTTGATCTTGCCGTTCGCTAATACATCCTTCGTGAGCCGGCCCCGCGTGGGTACTCTGGTAACTGGAGAGCATCTCACTTGGTAGCACTTATCGCCCGTCGAAACAACACATCCCCGTCCCGCCTCTGCTGGCCTCCTGCACCGCTTGCACGCCTCCATCCGCTCAAGCCTGGGACCGCCGTCTAACCGGCCCCACCCTATCAACCTTCCTTCAGGAGAAAGACACATGGCAAAGCGCGCAAAGGTTTTTGAAAAGCTTCTGGTTCAGACCGCCAAGGGCGGATGGGTCGTCTACAACAAGCTCAACTCGCTCGTCGCCGACACTCCCAGCTTCACTCCCAAGTGGAGTGACAAGCCCCTGCTCAAGTCCTACCAGAAGGAAAAGCCGCCGCTCGGCTGGCCGCGCACCACTGACTCGCTCTGTCCCAAGTGCGTCCCTGAGATCCGCCAGCAGATCGTCGACGGCAAGCTGCCCCACGAGATCCTGCTCAACGAGAAGGTCGGCGAGATCAAGGCCCAGATCATAGAGCGCGACGGCCAGATCCTGATGGTCAAAGACTGCCCCATCCATGGTCACTTCGAGGACGTCATGTCCATCGACCCGCCCATGTTCAAGCACCTCGAAGAGACCTTCCCCGGCCGCGACATCCGCGCCCACAACGACTCCCGCCTGCACAACCACGGGACCTCCACCGTGACCCATGGCCGCGGCTCGGTCCTCACCATCGACCTCACCAACCGCTGCAACATGATGTGCGATCCCTGCTTCATGGACGCCAACCAGGTCGGCTTCGTCCATGAACTTACCTGGGACGAGATCAAGACCATGCTCGACAACGCCATCACCATCAAGCCCAAGCGGCAGATGAGCGTTCAGTTCTCCGGCGGCGAGCCCACCTTGTCTCCCTACTTCCTCGACGCCGTCGCCTACTCGCGCAAGGTTGGTTACAACTCCGTCCAGGCCGCCACCAACGGCATCGAGTTCGCCAAGTCCAAGGAGTTCGCCAAGGCCGCGGCTGAGGCCGGCCTGCGCTACGTCTACCTCCAGTTCGACGGCATCGGCAACGCCGCCAACTCGCACCGCAAGGTCGGCAACGCATTCGACGTCAAGCTCCAGGCCATCCACAATCTGCACGAGGCCGGCGTGGACATCGTCCCCGTCACCACCATCGTCAACGGCATCAACAACGAGCAGGTCGGCCGCATCATCCAGTTCGCGATGGACAACCCGAAGAAGATCAACTTCCTCAGCTTCCAGCCGGTCAGCTTCACCGGCCGCGACGAGGCCGTCTCCGACGAGCGCCGCGCCGCCCAGCGCTACACCCTCTCCCACATGGCCCACGACATCAAGGACCAGACCGGCCTCGGCGAACCCATCCGCGACTGGTTCCCCATCTCCTTCATGTCCACCTTCTCCGATTGGGCCGATCTCGTCCACGGTCCCAACCACGACTGGGGCCAGCTCTCCTGCGGCTGCCATCCCAACTGCGGCATCGGCATGGCGCTCATGATCGACAAGGAGACCAAGGAAGCCGTGCCCGTCACCGCCTTCCTCAACGCCGACCGCCTCGCCAAGGACATCGCCCGCGTCAACGACGCCGCCCGCGGCAAGGTGGTCACCATGATCGGCGCCGGCCTCGCCCTGCTGCGCAACTACGAGCCCGCCAAGGCGCCCACCCACTTCAAGATTCTCGACCTGCTGCAGAAGTTCGACAAGTGCTTCGGCGCCACCGGCCGCGACTACGGCAAGGTCACCGGCGACCGCACCATGCAGGACATCGAGAAGCGCCGCGCCGACCGCTGGAACTTCCTCTTCATCGCCGGCATGTGGTTCCAGGACCTCTTCAACTACGACTTCCGCCGCACCGAACAGTGCATCATCCCGTACGCCACGCAGGAAGGCGAAATCTCCTTCTGCGCCTACAACACCGGCGTCGGCTGGCGCAACATCATCGAGAAGATGCACATGACGTCCACCCTCACCAAGTGGTACGAGGAGCATGGCCGTCACGAGATCTTCGCCGGCGGCAAGAAGGTCGGCCTCGATACCGCGGACAAGTACGACCTCGTCCTCAACCAGGCGCACGTCAACGCCGCCGCCAACGACACCTTCGAGAAGTCCGGCGTCGCCAAGAACTCCCGCGAAGAAAAGATTCGCGCCCGCGACGCCAAACTCAAACAGGATGCCGAAAACGCCCGCATGGCCAAGCTCTACCGCAAGGAGATCCTCCAGGAACCCGACGCCCCCGCCGGCTTCGTAGCCCTCGGCGAGATCGGCGGCCTCGGTTCAAACGGCAACGGCACGAACGGCAATGGCATCAAGTCCGCAGCACCCAAAACCGAAGTCGTCACCCAAATCGAAGAAACCATCGCCGGCGACTAATTGCGGTCGTTCGGGGCATCTGAGATAGGTCCGGGCTTTAGCCCGGACAATTACGCCCTCTTATAAAAACCGTTATCCCGAGCGAAGCAAGGGGCAACAAACGAAGGCCGCCAGCAATGGCGGCCTTTGCTGTATCTAATACCGCAATCCGGACCGTCATTCTGACCTTCGGTCAGAATCTCCGTCGTTGTCGTCTCCTCCTGGTTGTCATTCTGAGCACAGCGTAGAATCCCCGCATTTGTCTCTGCTGTTGCTTGCCCTATTGATTGTCATTCCCGAAGGGAATCTGCTTTTCGTTCGTAGCATTTAGTACAATGCCCACCAACGAGCTTCAACCCTCAAGAACCGTAACACCACAGGTGTCCAGGCGTCTAAACTTCGACAACGACGACCATGTCGCAGCCCCTACCGACAGGAGGAAGGCCATGCCGCTTACAGAAGATGAGCTTTACCTAGCGGAGAACTGCTACGGATACGGAAGGCAGGAAGCGAAATATTGGGTCGTCGGTCTCGAAGAGCGACTATCCCCTGGCGACAGAGGCGACCGAACAAGACGTGCCCATGCATTCCGCAAGCTAAACAAGGATGGTCTGTGTGATCTGATCGATTTTCATAGGGAAATTGGCGAAGACCGCTGGCTGACTGAAGTCCAACATACTTGGGGAAGACTGATCTGGCTGCTCAAGAACTACCTTAGAGAGGACCTCGGCTACAGTTCTCTCTTGCGCTATCAAAACCATCACTGGGGCAGAGCAAACGGCGATATATGCATAACTGAGTTGTCGGGACTGCCTGCCGATAGTTCGGCTGCTGGAAGAGCGCTTGATCGTGAACGATTCAAGGACTGCAAGAGACAACTGGACGAGATAAGGATGAAAAGAATCGAGGGGCTACGCCGCAAGATACAAAAGTACGAACCCGAGCTCGTGGTTTTCTATGGCTATGGCAGGACTCAGGGGAAGTATTGGAAAGACATTGCAATGACCGAGCTCGCTTACGACGACGTGGTTAAGTCCGGCAATACCATGTTTGTTTGGTCGCCCCACCCTAACAAACATGGCCGAAGAAAAGAAGAATGGAAAGATCTCGGCAGGAAGCTGGCAGAGACGATCCGCAGGTGACGCCGGGTGCCCCACATCTCGCAGAGATGTGGGTTCCTCCAGTGCCATTGGCCATCCACCCCCCTTGAGGTAAGATCGTCTTACCATGCAGACCCGCGTCTCCACCAAAGGTCAGATCGTGCTTCCCACGCAACTCCGCCGTCGCCTCGATATTCACCCGGGCGACCCGCTCGATATCGCCGTGGAAGGCGGCCGGATTGTGCTGACCTCCCGCGCCAAGCCGCGCCGGACCGCCCGCATCGTCACCGATCCCATTACCGGCCTTCCCGTACTGACCGTTGCCCCGGATGCGCCTGTCCTTACCGGCAAAGACGTCGACGAAATCCTCTCAAACTTTCCATGAACTGTCTCTTCGATGTAAACGCCCTGGTCGCTCTGGGGTTCAGCCACCACGAATTTCATGACCGTGTAGCCGCCTGGGTGCAAGCGGAATCGCCTTCCCTGGCTACCTGCTCGATCACCGAGCTTGGGTTTGTCCGGGTTCTCGCCCAGGCCTCGGGCTATGGCGTCTCCATCGTTCAGGCGCAGACCATCCTGACGCGCCTCAAGAAGCACCGATCGCTATCGCACACCTTTATTCCGGACGATCACGACATCTCCCACCTGCCCGCATGGGTCAAAACTCCAAAGCAAACGACCGACGGCCATCTTGTGCAACTCGCCCGCTCGAACGGCGCCATTCTGGCAACGCTGGACGAACGCATTCCCGGTGCTTACCTGGTCCCGCGATGAAATGAGACGGTCCCAGTACCCGTTTTATGGGATCGGAACTCCACAATCTCCGCTCCCAGCCGCCGGACACCATCATGACGGCATCACCGTCATGAGTGGGGTTCTCACCCCCTCCTCAGAACTCCACCAACTCCACACCCAACCCCACAAAGTGGTCCCGGTTCAGCGTTGCCACCCGCAACCCATGCACTCGAGCTGTGGCCGCGATCAGCGCATCGGCATATTCAGGCCAGGCGCCGGGTGCCGGGTGCCCCATTCATGACAGCTTTACCGTCATGGGTGGGGTTCCCCATACTTCTTCCCCAGCATCCTCCGCACCGCCCGCGCGCGGCTCTTCATCGCCTTGGTACCGTCCCACAAATACCGCTCGACCATCGCCGCCGCCTCGTCCCGCAGCGACGGCTCCTCGAGCGCGAGCGTCCCCAACCCCTCCACCGCCGAGCACCGCACCGCGTTGCTCTCGTCCTCCGCCAGCAGCGACATCGCCCGCGCCGCCCGCAGCCGCCGCTCCCGCGTGTTCGCCACCCGCGCAACTACCAATCCCAAATGCCACCGCGTCCGCGACTCCTCCACCGGCAGCGACTCCAGCAGCCCCGCCAGTTCGTCCGCATACCGTTCCAGCGGCCCCGCATCCCGCTCCGTGATCCGCCGCGCCACGTCCGCCGCGCGCTTCCGCACCTCGACCTCATCGCCGAACAGCTCCCACACCAGCGCCCGCACCGCCGCCTCGCGGTCCGCGATCTCCTCCGCCAGCGACCGCGCCTGCTTCAACCCGAAACATCTGACCCGCAGCCGCTCGCCGACTCTTACCATGCCGGGAAGTATAAAGCGCAGCGCGCGCCCCTCTGCCGCGGCCCAAGGCTCCGCTCCGCCGGTTTCGGACCCGTTTTCCTCAGCCGAATCCCCAACCCACACCTGTCAACATAAATCGCCTATCCACCACATAACAAGCATCATGCAGCAGCCCTGAGTTTCCGCCAAACCCGTATAATAGAAAGAGGAGGCAAAACAATGCGAACAAGTCCCAAGCAGAATCGAGCCAAAGCACCCGCCTGAGTCAGCCGCAACTCTCTGATTTCGGCCAATTTGCACGTAACTCGTTTGTTATGAAGTCGTTGCAGCAACCGTACCCGCGTAAACCGTTGATTCTGGCTATTTTGCACGCAAGATACCGGGGGGAGGGGGGAGGGGGGTACCCCGCAACCGCTCTATTTTCCGGCCTGTGCGTCGTCGCCAACGAAGACATACGACTTCACCAGCCGCACAAACGCCGGATAGTCGTTGTGCCATATAGGCTTTGAGACCGACGAGATCACGATCATCGTCACCGTCTTTTCGTCTTCAATATAAGCAACGGACTCGTACCCGCCACCAAAGTCGTTCAGAAACGTCTGCACCGGCACCTGTTTCGCCTTCGTATTTTTGCCGGCCAGAATCGCAATGGGCGCCTCCCGCTGAATCACCAGCTTGGGCGACTCGCGCTTGGTCCGTTCGGCATCGGTCTTCATCGCTTCCAGCGCCGTCTGCTGCCCCTTGCCTTTCAGTTGCACGTTGACATACATCAATGTGCTGCGCTTCTCGGCCTCATCGAAGCTGAGCTCCTTACGGTAGAAAGCCGCATAGATCCCTTTATCCGCAAGCGCCTTGTTATCAAGCACCCAGCCCGGAGGAGCACACAGCAGAAGCGCATGGTCCTGACCGTAGATCATCCCGCACGACGGGTCATTGGCCCTCGCCAGTGGACTCGAAGGCAGAATCTGACCGCCGCTCGCCACGCAGAACGAAAGCGCACAGATCGAAATCGCCACTCGTATGCTTTGCATACGCCAGTATAGCCGCACCCCCGCTGCCATCAGCCCAGCCGCTCCTCAATTCGCGCCACCGCCGCTCGCAGGGCCGCGACCTCCGCTTCCAGCTCGGCGAGGCGCCTTGCCAGGGACGCCGCTGCCGCTGCTTCCGCCACGGCGCCTCCACGAGAACCCTGTCTCTCCACAGCCTCCCGCGGCGCAGTGTCAACCGGCCCGCCCAGCAGATGCGCATAGCGCGCCTCCCGCGACCCCGGCTGCCGCGGCAGCATCACGGCCAACGGACGCACGGCTTGTTCCCCGTCGCCCGCAGCGGCTGTCAGCCGCCCCAGCGTGCTCTCCACCACGTCGAGCCCGTCGAAGCTATACAGCCGGTCCGCCCGCGCACGCAGCTCTCCCGGCGTCTGCGGTCCGCGCAGGAACAGGAGACACAGCACCGCCGTCTCGTCGCGCCGCAGATTCAAAACGGTGCGTACTCTGTGCTCATACTTCGCCACGCGGCTGTCGCGGACCACCGCCGTCAGCCCGATGTCCTCCAGCGCATGCAGCGCCTGGCGCACCTCGTCTTCCGTCAGCTCCATTACCGGTTCGCGGCTGGACCGCTGGTTGCAGGCGTTCACCAACGCATTCAGGGAAAGCGGATAATTCTCCGGAGTAACGATCTCCTTCTCTATCAATGCTCCGAGAACGCGAATCTGGACCGGGTCAAGTGTCATGCCTTAAGAGTGCCACATCAGTACGCTCCCGGGGCAGCCTTGCGACCATTGGGACAAGGCAGATCACCCAAACGGGCCACTGCTTCCGGCTCATTCCGCTATAAACTGGAGATACGACCTTGAGAGATATATCGCTCATTCGCACAATCGCGGGTTCACTTGACCGCCGGCCCCTGGGAGAAACAAAGCGCATGGCAATTGGAAAGTGGATTGCGGCTATCGCCTCCATAGCAGTTGTATCTCTGGCATTGACCGCAAGCTCCGGCGCCAGGACTCGCCATACTACTCGCCTGAGGGCCGCCTCGGCAGTCGCTCCAACTGAATACCACCTCCGCATGCACCATCTCCACACCGGCGAGGACATCGACATCGTCTACCGAGTCGGCGACACCTACGTCCCCGAGGCGCTCGACCAGCTCAACTACTTCCTGCGCGACCACCGCACCCAGGACGTCAGCAGCTACGACCCCAAAGAGTTCGACCTGCTGCACGCGCTGATGACCCGGCTCGGCCGCCCCAACGGCACCATCGACATCATCTGCGGCTACCGCACACCGGAGAGCAACAACTTCCTGCGCACTCTGGGCCCGGACACGGGCGTCGCCGAGCACAGCCAGCACATGCTCGCCAAGGCCATCGATATCCGCGTCCCCGGCGTCAGCACTCGCGCCCTGCGAAACGCCGCCCTGGCCCTCCACGCCGGCGGAGTCGGTTTCTACCCCATCTCACAGTTCGTCCACGTAGACGTCGGCCCCGTGCGCACCTGGTCCTTCCGCTAGATACTAGCGAATCGCCGGGAGCCCGCTGTCACCGGATAGCTCAATCGACGCTCATTTCCGCGTCCGCATCCAGCACCAGCACGTTGTGGTCGACCGACATCGAGTGCAGCTTCAACATGTCCAGTGTGAGCGTGTAACCGGTTGCTGCCACCGACTGACTGAGCACTTTGCGCATCAGGTCGGCAGCGTTCATTTTCATTTCCGATGGCAATTTGCGGCTGAGGAACGGCTCCAGCAGGAAATTCAGCTCCTTCGACTCGCTCAGCCGCTCGATGCGCGCATCGCGAAAGCCAATCGACTCGCCCTGCGCCTCCGGAATCAGCGAGACATCCGCGTCCGTCGTCAACGTCACCCCAAGACACGCGCCGTGCACCCCAGTCCCCAACTTCGCCTTGGCGTGCACATGCACTACCACGCGATCGTCCTTGAACGAGACTTGCGGCGTCTCCGCATACACGTAGCAAGCCGATGCCGCATCGCCGCGCATGTAGTAGCGCCCTTGAGGGCCATTGAACAATTGGGCGCGCAACGTGCGTTCCAGCGCCTGCGCCGATACCTTCACCTCGATGGCGCTTGCCATCCGTGTTCCACCCAACCCCAGCAGCAGCGCAACCAGCGCCGCGCGAAGCAGCATGTTTCTCATCCCTTAAGGATAAGCCACGTGCTCTCGCGCGATTCCTTTACCGGCAAAGAGGATCGATAATCGCTACTCGATAACCGGAATCAACGATCCAGCCGCACTCGTCACTGCGACGGTAGCCGGCTCCAATCCCGCCGCCGTCACCGTCACCGCAATCGATCCAGCCTGGCCTCGCTTGCTCTGCACGATCGCCATGCACAGCCCGTTGAATGCGCTGCGCTCGCTGGCCTTGTCCGGTTCGTGACAGCTCGGATCGCCGTTGCCTACGCCAATCACAGCGCCCGGCCCATTCACCGCAAACGTCACTTTGTTGCCGGCGGTAGGCACCGGGCGGTCGTGCGCGTCCACGATCGACACGTTGATCACCGCCAGGTCCTGGCCATCCGCAGCAATGTTCGACCGGTCCGCCACGGCTTCGATCTTCGCCGCCGGTCCCGCTGTCTCGCGCTTCTCCGTCAGCACCACGCGACCGCCCTTGCTTGCCCTCGCCTCCAGGGTGCCGGGCGCATACGTCACCTTCCATTCCAGGTGCCCGTTCTTTTTTACCGGCTGCGAACCGAGGCTGGCGCCGTTCAGGAATAGCTCGACACTGTCCTGATTGCAATAGGCCCACACCGCGATCTCCTGGCCTTCTTTCCCTTCCCAGTTCCAGTGAGGAAGCAGATGCAGCACCGGCTCCGATCCCCACCATGCCTTGTAGTACCAGGCCGTGTCCTTGGCAAATCCGCAGGTATCCAGAATGCCGAAGTGCGAGCTGATGCAAGGCCAGTTGTAGGGGGTTGTCTCGCCGCGATAATCGAAGCCGGTCCACGCAAATCCGCCCGCCAGCCACTCGCGCTCGGCGTAGAACGGCCACCACTCTTCCGCGGTATTTGCCCAAGGCGGCTTCTCCGTGTCGTAGGCGCTGACGTAGCCGCGCGCGGGATCGTTTGCATAGATGCCGCGCGTTGCCACGGTGCTCGCCGTCTCGGTCCCAATCATCGGCTTCTGCGGGTTCTCTTTGTGGAACGCATCGATCCGGCCGTCGTTGTAGTTGCATCCCTGCACATCCACAACGGTGGATACGCCCACTCCTCCCCAACCGTCATTCATCGCTGTCGTCACCACGCGCGAAGGATCGAGCCGCTGCTGCAGCGCCCTCATCGTCCGCACGATGCGGGCACCGCGCGTGTTTCCCTGCTCCGGTTCTTCGTTGGCCAGCGACCAGATCACCACGCTGGGATGGTTCCGGTCGCGCTTGATCAGACGCCCCAGTTCGCTCAGGCCTTCAGGGCCGGACGACATCATCCGCGTCTCGTCCATCACCAGCATGCCCATCCGGTCGCACGCATCCAGAAACTCCGGCGTGGGCGGATTGTGCGACGTCCTGCACCCGTTCGAGCCCATCCACTTCAGCCGTTCCAGCCGGTACGCCTGAATCCGGTCGGGGATCGCCTCGCCCACGCCCGCATGGTCCTGATGGTTGCAGGTCCCTTTGATCTTCACCGGCTTCCCGTTCAAAAGGAAACCGCGGTCCGCATCGAAGCGCAGCGTGCGAATGCCGAACGTCGGCGAATCCTGATCGACGACCTTGCCATCCACCTCGACCGTAGTAACCGCGTGATACAAATTCGGCGTCTCCAGCGACCACACCTGCGGGTGCCAGACCGTCGTATGCATGGCGAACGTGTGCGTCTCGCGCGCCAGCACCATCGACTCTTCCGAAACTGCCGTGGCCACCGTCTTACCCGCCGGATCGACCAGCGCCACCCGCACTCTGGTGATTGCGTCGGCGTCAGTGTCGTTTGCAACCTCGGTATCCACCAGCACCGTCAATTGCGAGTTGCTGGTAATCACTCCGGTCACATTCCCAAAAGTGGGCTGAACGTAGGTGCCCCACTGCGCAATATGCACCGGCTCGGTCTTCGTCAACCACACATGGCGATAGATGCCCGCACCCTCATAGAACCACCCCTCGTCAAGCGAGGCATCGACCCGTACCACCAGCACGTTGCGACCCGAAGGCTGAGCATCGGCAGCTCCGCCGGGAGGCGGCGTCTTGTCGCCGAAGTTGGCGAAGTCGGTCAGGTCCAGCGCCAGCGGCGCGTATCCGCTCATGTTCTGGGTCAGGTAGTGACCGTTGAAGAACACCGTCGCGTTGCGAAAAATCCCATCGAACTCAACGCAGATACGCCGCCCAGCATCGCTCGCCGGCAGGAAGAACTCGCGGCGATACCACCCTATGCTCGTCTCGGGATACTCGCGCCCCAGCGGCTTGGCTCCGTGTTCGACCAGGATCGGATTGTCGACAAACGGCAGTTCCACCGCCCAGTCGTGCGGCAGGTCGACCTTGCTCCACGCTGAATCGACGAAGTGTGGCGCCGCCGGCCCATCCACGCGTCCAGCCTTGGCGAACGTGCCCTCGCGGCGCAGCTTGCCGAAGCCGAAATCCTTGTCCGGATCGTTGGCGTTGCCCAGGGCAAAGCGCCAACCAAAGTCCAGCAGCAGCCGCTCGCGCAGCGTATTCGGTGCAACGGCCGCGGCCTGATTTGCGCCGCCCTGCGCGAACGCCGCGCCTGCTGCCGCTCGCGGCTCAGCCACCAGATTGCTCCCCGCCATCGCCCCGGCCGACGCTGCCAGCCCAGCCTTCACCAAATCCCGTCGCGTCCACTTTGCCATGCGTATCCCCTCAAAGCTTCAGACCCTGCGCACGCCTGCTCCGAGCTCGCCATCCACTTTACCCCGTGGCTGCAAACTTCGCCCGGTCATTCTGCCGGCGGCGGCTTTCTCCCGCCCGCGAGTCTCTTCTGCGTCTCCAGAAAGCGCCGCATCCGGTCCAGCGAGCGAGCCTTGCCGAAAACAATCAGGCTCTCCAACAGCGGTGGGCTGGCGGTCTTGCCGGTTAGGACGGCCCGCAGCAGCATGAAGTTGTCCTGCACTGGCCACTCCTTGTCGACGCCGAGCTGCTTCAATGCAGGCTCCAGCGCCTCCGCCGTAAAGTCCGTCGCCTCTAATACCGCAAGCTGCTCTGCCGCGAACGCCAGCGTCGCCTCCAGCGTGCGCTTCTTCGGCACGAAGACCTCCGGCGCGGGCATCACATCGTCCTTGAAAAAGAAGTCGGCCATGTCGCCGAACTGCGCCAGCGTCTCAATGCGCGTCTGCACCAGCGGCCCGATACGCCGCAGATAGTCGTCGGAGAAGATTGTCGCACGCAGTGCCTGGAAAAACTCCTCTGGCGGGAGCCGGCGCAGGTATTCGCCGTTCATCCACTTCAGCTTGGTCAGGTCGAACACCGGCCCGCCCAGAGAGATGCGCTTGAAGTCGAACTTCTCCAGCATCTCCGCCAGCGAGAAAATGTCTCCCTCCTTGGAGTTGATGCCCTTCGAAACAATCTCCTCTTCGGTGGGCTGCGCCATGCCTCCGCCCATCAGGCCGAGGAAGTTCAGCAACGCCTGGGGCAGGAATCCGCTCTCGCGGTAGTAAATGAGCGACACGGGATTCTTGCGCTTGGAGATCTTGCTCTTGTCCAGATTGCGCAGCAGCGGCATGTGCCAGAAGCGCGGCAACTCCCAGCCGAATGCCTGGTATAGCAGCACGTGCTTCGGCGTCGACGAGATCCACTCCTCGGCGCGGATCACGTCGGTGATGCGCATCAGGTGGTCGTCCACAACATTGGCCAGGTGGTACGTCGGGAAGCCATCGGACTTCATCAGCACCTGGTCGTCCACGTTGTTGTGCGAGAAAGTTACATTGCCGCGCAGCTCGTCGCGAAAGCTGGTCTCGCCATCCACAGGGACCTTCAGGCGCACGACGTAGGGGCGCCCTTCGCTGAGAAACGCGTCGATCTGCACCTGCGGCAGCTCGCGGTGCGCACCGTTATACCGCGGCGGCAGCTTGGCGGCGATCTGCGATTTACGCATCGCCTCCAGCTCTTCGGCCGTCTCGAAGCTGCGGTACGCGTGCCCGCTGGCCAGCAGCTTCTCCACGTGCTCGCGATAAATCTCGGTCCGCTCCGATTGCCGGTACGGCCCATACGGACCGCCGATATCTGGGCCCTCGTCCCACCCGAGGCCAAGCCAGCGCAGCGCGTCGAAGATCATCTGCTCTGAAGTGGACACGAAGCGAGTGCGGTCCGTGTCTTCAATGCGCAGCACAAATTGCCCGCCGCGCTGGCGGGCGTAGATGAAGTTGAGCAGGCCGATGTAAGCGGTGCCAACATGCGGGTCGCCGGTGGGCGAAGGAGCGATGCGTACGCGAATAGGGGAGGCGGAGTCGATGGCAGGAATCGTCATGAGCAGGTCGGCACTTAATGGTAGCAGGGCGCAGAGCGCCCGCGGCATTTACCCTGTTCGCACCACTACCAAACGTCCGCCAGATCGGCCGGGGTCAGCTTCCCGTGGTGACGGAACCGCTCCTCGAGGTGTGCATTCACCCACGCCGAAGCCTGCCTCGACAGCAACACTGCCGGCTGCGGCCCGATCGAGCGGCGCGGGTCGGTGTTGCCTCGTCCCATCTCCCAATTTCGCCGAGTAGCCTCAAACGCCTCGACACCCAGAACATCCATCAGCTCGTTCAGAGACACGCCCTGCGTCAACGTTCCGCCCATGAACTCTGCGCTGCGCACCCGAATGTAGTGTGGACAGCCCCGGCGCCACTCTCGGATGCGGAAGTCGTCTTCCGTGGCTTCGTCCGCGCCCTCTTCATAGTGCTTTGCAATCGCGCGGCCGTAGATCATCACGTCGTTCGGATCTTCGATGAGCCGGCCCATGAACATCACTGCGCCATCCAGGACCTGCCGCGGACGCTTGCCCGCCGGATAAGCACATTCCTTGTTATTGCCCGCCCTTTGCACAGCGGAAAGGGTAGTGCGGGTGCGCGGGGCCCGGTCGCGGTTCGTGCCAAAGAACTTGACAAAGCTCTGCGGCGCTAACTCACTTAGCCAGCTTTCGCTCGTTGGCAGGCTTTCCATTGCCCCATCCTCGCTTGCACTCGGTCCGCAAGTCTATGACGCAAAGGTGGATAGAGCATCAGCCTTGCAACAGTATGTTACTCAAGCGTTTACATCAGGCTGCCGAACGGCGATAGTGTGCGTTCGTTCCTTGATTACCGAACCAGATGGGGGCAGCGAGGGTGATGAATTCGCGCGAGGTGATGACATCTGCCCACCTTGTCGAGAGCTTACAGCTCCATTGTGTCGAGAGCTTACAGCTCCATTGCGAATTGGTGGCTCACCGCGTACGTGGGGTGCGTGGGTTCGGTAGCCAGCGCAAGCACCAGCCGTTCCAGCACCAGCAGCTTGTTCGCCGGCGAGCTGCGCAGTTCCAGGTCGGCCCGCGCCACCAGCCGCAGCGCGCGCGTCAGCTCGCGGCGCGACTTGTACCGCCGCGCCTGACGAATTAAATCTTCCGCCGCGAACGGCGGCATGCGGAAACCCTGCCACAGCACCGCCCAGATAGCGCGCGAATCGCGCACGTTCTTCTCCAAAATGATCAGCATCTGGCGGAAAGTCCGCGCCAGCATATACAGGTGCCCGATGGCCGCGTCCTCACCGCCATCCGACGCGTTCAGCAGCCCGTGCAGCAGCAGCATCGCCCGCGTCCGGTCGCGCTGCGAGATCGCGTCCGTCAGCTCGTAGAGCGAGCGCTGCTTCGCCGCCAGCACCATCGTCTCCACGTCGCCCAGCGTGATGCGGCCCTTACCCTCGACAGCACCGCGGCCAGAGACAGCGCCGCGGCCAGAGACAGCGCCGCGGCCAGAGACAGCGCCGCGGCCAGAGACATAGAGGCACAGCTTCTCCAGCTCGCTCCCCACCATCATCATGTCGGCGCCCAGCGCGTCGACCAGCTCACGCGCCGCATCCGCATCGAAGCGCACTCCGCGCGCCTCGGCCTCCGCGATCACCCACTTGATCGCGTCGCCCTCGTCCACGCGCGCCAGCTCCACGAAGCCGCACCAGTCTCCCAGTGTCTCGCGGATGCGGTCGTAGCGCTCCTTGTCCTGATAGTCCATCTTGCGCAGATCGGTCGGGATGCGCAGGTGGTCGGCAACGAACAGCACCACCGCCTGCGGATTGGGCGAGCGGAAGTAGGTATCGATCGCCGCAAACTCCTCCTTCTTCGATCCGCGGCCGTAGAGGTTCTTCAACCCGCGCACGAAGATCACCTGGAACGGCGCCATCAGCGACGGCGTCTGCGCGCGGTCTAGAATTTCGAAGATCGACGTGTCGGCCAGGTCGAGATCGTGCAATGAAAAATCGCGCGCTTCCTCGGGTGCAAGCGCCGCCAGCACTCCCCGCCGGCAGCGCTGGTAGAGGAACGCCTCGTCGCCCAGCAGGACATATCCCGGACGCAAGCTTCCCGGCGAAGCAATCTCCGTCAGGAAGCGGTCGGTCGACGCAAAGCTGCGCAGCCCAGCACGCCGCGAGCTGGTCGGATTCAAAATCGGCGTGCTGGCGGGGGTCAAGGGCGTGCTCATCGGAACGACTCCAGCATATCTCCAACCAGCGCCTGCGCGAAGTCGCGCGCCAGCCGATTTACCGCTGCGGGGTCCTCTCGGATAAACCCGGTCAGGTCCTGCGGAGATTGGTACTGTTCGCGGTAGGAGAGCGCGTCGTTCTGGTAGAGCACGCGCCCGTCGTGCCCTGTCAGCGCCACCTTGACGGTGATGGTGATGACGTAGCTCGAGGTTTCACCCGTGGTGGAGTCATAGGTAAGCGGCGCCGTGCTTTGTGTCAGAATAGTCCCGCTCAGCACCGCATCGGCATCCGCGGCGTTGCCCGTCACGACGCGATAGCGAGTGCGCGTGTCCAGTTCGCGGACCACCGCCTGGGTCAGTGCCATCTCCGTGTGGTAGGCCTGCGCATGGGTGGCAAACACCGGCACTGCGATGGTGCGAACGCTGGCGGGAATGTGCGTGGCCGATCCGGCCGTGTGATAGCCGCATCCAGCCAGCGACCCCAGAAAGGCGAAGCTGATACAGCAAAGCGCAAGGATGCGGGTTGAAACGCGGCGAGCAGGAGGGCGCATACGTCTGCCTCTATTGTCGCACTCAGGGCACGTGTTGCAGATGCGTGTCTTTGAAGTGTGCCGGATATTTCAACCCATAGCCCAGCAGCCGGTCGAAGAAGATGTGGCTGACCCAGACGATCGCAATGGCCTGCAGCAGTGGCCGGTGCAAGCTGTACCCGACGAAAAACAGGCCGAGCGGCGCAAACAGCAAGTGCCCGAGGTTATAAATCGCCGCGCCCACTCGCGGATTGCGAGATAGCCAAGCATAAAGAGGTCAGGCGCCAGAAACAGAACGCCGAATAGCAGCCAACTGAAGTGGATATGGGCATAGAGAAGCACGGCTGCGGTCAGCAGGCCGGCTTCTTCCAATCGAAGCAGCCAGGCAGGGCGAGTTAACATGTCGGTTCGACCCCTCTATCAAAGCGGATGAGGCGACCCGCAGGCCGCCTCATTGGCTTCTGATGCTTCGTGGATTATGCCGGGGAGGGCGAGCCTTCCGGGAAGCCAGGCTTGCGGCCCTGTCCAGGCTCGGGCTTGACGATCTTTTGGCCATCGCCGGGGCCAGGATCGGCAAACGCCAGCGGCGACTTGAACGGCGGCAGTTCCTTGCCCGCGATCAGCAAGTCGATCTCAGCCTTGTCCAGGGTCTCGCGCTCCAGCAGTGCGGTCGCCATGCGGTGCATGATGTCCGCGTTCTCCTCCAGAATCTTGTATGCCGAGTGGTATGCCTCGTCGACAAACCCGCGCACCGCCACGTCGATCTGCTTGGCGGTGTCGTCGGAGTAGTCGCGCGCCTGGGCAATATCGCGGCCCAGGAACACCTCCTGCTCCTTCTTGCCGTAGGTCAGCGGACCAAGGTCGCTCATGCCGTACTCGCACACCATCTTGCGCGCAAGCTCGGTGGCGCGGACGATGTCGTTACCGGCTCCCGTGGTCTTGCGGTGCATGAAGATCTCTTCCGCGCAGCGGCCGCCCATCAGGATGGCAAGCTGCGTGTCGAGGTAGTCCTTCGTCACCGTGTGCTTGTCCTCCTCCGGCAGATGCATGGTCACGCCCAGCGCCATGCCGCGCGGGATGATGGTCACCTTGTGCAGCGGGTCCGCGTGGTGGCGCTTGGCGGCGACCAGCACGTGCCCGGCCTCGTGGTAGGCGGTGTCGCGCTTGTCGTCGTCGGAAAGCAGCATGGACTTGCGCTCCGCGCCCATCAGCACCTTGTCCTTCGCCACTTCAAAGTCGAACATGTGCACCGACTTGCGGTTGTAGCGAGCAGCCGTCAACGCAGCCTCATTCACCATGTTGGCCAGGTCGGCGCCGGAGAAGCCCGGGGTTCCGCGCGCCAGCACATTCAGGTTCACGTCCTCGGCCATTGGCACTTTCTTCGAGTGGACGCGCAACACCTCTTCGCGACCGCGAATGTCCGGACGGTCCACGATGACGCGCCGGTCGAAGCGCCCTGGCCGCAGCAGCGCCGGATCCAGTACGTCTGGCCGGTTGGTGGCCGCGATCAGGATCACACCGTCATTGGACTCAAACCCATCCATCTCCACCAGGAGCTGGTTCAGCGTTTGCTCGCGCTCGTCGTGTCCGCCGCCCAGGCCGGCGCCGCGATGGCGCCCCACGGCGTCGATCTCGTCGATGAAGATGATGCACGGAGCATTCTTCTTGCCCTGCTCGAACAGGTCGCGCACGCGGCTCGCGCCCACGCCGACAAACATCTCGACAAAGTCCGAGCCGGAGATGGAAAAGAACGGGACATTCGCCTCGCCGGCAACCGCGCGGGCCAGCAAGGTCTTGCCGGTTCCCGGAGGCCCGACCAGAAGCACGCCCTTGGGGATGCGGCCGCCCAGACGCTGGAACTTCTGCGCCTCGCGCAGGAACTCGATAATCTCCTTCAGCTCTTCCTTGGCCTCATCCACACCGGCCACGTCCTTGAACGTGATCTTCTTCTGCTGCATCGAGAGCAGACGCGCGCGGCTCTTGCCGAAGCTCATCGCCTTGTTGCCGCCCGACTGCATCTGCCGCAGCAGGAAGAACCACAGCCCCAGCAGCAGCGCAAACGGCGCAATCGACACCAGCATCGACACCCAGTAGTTGGAATTCTGGTCCTTGTTGCTGATGTTCACGCCATGAGCACGGAAGATGTTGTACATCTCCGGGTCGTTCGCCGGTATGATGGTGCGGAACTGGTCGCCGGTGGTGTAGTGACCCGTCATCGTCTTGTCGTCGATGATCACATCCTTCACCTGCCCGGCTTGCGCCTTATTCAGCACATCGCTGTAGCTGGGAGTCAGTTCCTTCGTGCCGCCCATACCCTTGCTGACATAGGTAAAGAGGCAGATGGCGCCGGTGATTACCAACACCCACATCAGAAGCTGCTTAACGGTCGAGTTCAATCGCGTTTCCTCATTTTCCGGCTCTTAAGCACAACAAATGCGGCCAGACGGACCGCCATTCGAGCGGGGCAACCAGACTCCTCCGCTCGTGTGCTGCACCACCAACAAACCATTAGACGCCCGATGAGTCCTGAAGGGTTCCAGATCTTCGGCACGAATCGCCATCCCGGTTCCGAGCGGGCACACCCCAGGTAATTCAATTCTACTCTGACTGGACCAAATTTGGCAGTTTCGAAGCAAACAAACGGCAAGCAATCCAAGCCTATTATCTGTCAGGCACAGCCGGGTTCCCCTTACGTCTTTTGGGGGACGCCGCACAGCCGGGTCAGGTGCCCGGTTGCGTGCCCTTCCCTCTCAAGGTCACACGGCTCAAGCGCAGCTCCCGCGCCGACCGCTCCCCCCGCAACCCGCCGCCAAGCTGCACCGCCACTCCCGCCCGCGCCGCAACCGTCGAATCCACTCCAAAACCCGCCAGCGCCAGCAGCCGCGAGGTCTCTTCGAAGCTCAGCCGCGCCCCCAGCGTCCGGGCCGCCGCCCGCACTGCGCGCCGCCGCAGCGCGGGATCGAACCCCCGCAGCCGCTCGATCTCCAGCGCCACCGGGCCCGGTTCGCCTGCCGCTGTGCTCACCGCTCGTCCTCCGCCCCGAACCGGCTTTCCTGGCAGCAGCACCTGCGGCAGGATGCGGCCCACCTCCGCCTGCCACCGCGCCTCGTCGTCCCGGGCCAGTTCGGCCAGATTTGCCAGTGCCTGGTCGATCGCAGGGTTGTACTCGCGCAGGATCGGCAGCAGGTGGTGCCGCACCCGGTTCCGCCGGAAGGCCTCATCGGCGTTCGAGCTGTCTGTGCGCCACGTCTGGCCCCGCCCACGCAGGTAATCCTCCAACTCCGACCTCCGCACTCCCAGCACCGGTCGAACAATTTGGCCTTTGGCTGTTCCCTGCTCCCTGTTCCCCGCTCCCTGTGCCCTGTCCCCTGTTCCCTGCACCTGAACCACCGGATGGATCCCGCTCAGCCCCTCGGTCCACGCCCCACGCAGCAGCTTCATCACCACCGTCTCGGCCTGGTCGTCCAGCGTATGCGCCGTCAGCACTGAATCTGCCTGCCCCTCCGCGATCAGGCCCGCGAAAATCTCATACCGCAGCTCCCGCGCCGCCTCTTCGATCGTCTCCGCCGCACCCAACTCGCGACTCCGCGCCACCCGCTCCGCCACCTCGGCATGATGAATGTGCAACGGGACGCCAAGCCGCCCGCACAGCTCCTGCACGAACTCCATGTCCTGGTCCGCCTCCGCACCGCGCAAGCCATGGTGCACATGCACCGCCGACAGTCCCACCCCGAGCGCATTCCGCGGCAACGCGTTCGCCGCGTGCAGCAACAGCAACAGCGCCACCGAGTCCGCCCCGCCGGACACAGCCGCGCATACCCGGTCTCCCGGTCGAATGTGTTCGCGGTTCAGCACAGGCGCAGCCGTTTTCATCGAGATTCCATCCTACTGCGCCCTTGCACCCCCAACCCTAAATTACGTTGCGATACGCTTATTGCATGGCTGAAATCCGGCGGGCAACAGTGGCAGATGCAGAGGCAATCGCCGAGCAGCGCGTGCGCATGTTCGTCGACGCCGGCATGGCACAAGAAGCTGACATGGCCCAGATGCGCGCCAACTTCGTCACCTGGGTACGCCCGAAGCTGGAGGACGGCAGCTACGTCGGCTGGCTGGTCGGTGAGGACGGGCGCTGGGTGGGCGGCGCGGGCCTGTGGGTGATGGATTGGCCGCCGCACTGCCTCGACTCCGAACCCCGCCGCGCCTACCTGTTGAACTTTTAAGTCGCGCCGGACGCTCGCCGTCGTGGCCTCGCCCGCGAGCTGCTCGCGCTGGCAGTGGACGAAGCGAAGGCGTGCAACATCAAAGTCGTTACGCTGCATGCATCGAAGTTCGGCAAGCCCGTGTACGAGCAAGGTGGATTCAAGACCTCAACCGAGATGATGCTCTGTTTTGTCGCCTAAACGTGGCCCGCAGGACACGGATGGAGCTTCGCGCCCACCTATCTTGTATACTTCGTTGGCTATGCGTGTGTTTGTTATTCTTCCAGCGGCAGGGATTGGAACGCGGATGTCCGCCGGCGCCAGCCACTCCACTCCCAAACAATTCCTGACCATCGCCCGCGTGCCGGTGCTGGTGCACTGCCTGCGCGCGTTTCTAGCGGTCCCGCGCGTCGAAGCCATCTACGTCGCCGTGCGCAAGCCGGAAATCGAACGCGTCCGCGCGCAGATCGCCGAGTTTGGCCTCGGCTCGCCCGGCTCGGGGGGCAAAGTCCACGTCGTCGAAGGCGGCAACGCCCGCCAGCAGTCCGTCAGCAACGCCCTCACCAGGCTCGTCGCCGACACCGGCTGCGGCGAGGACGATGTGGTCCTGGTCCACGATGCCGCGCGCCCGCTCATCGATGCCGCCACCATCGACCGCACCATCGACGCCGTCGCCGAGCATGGCGCCGCCATCGTCGGCCTGCCCGCGGTGGACACCATCAAACAGGTGGAGCGCACGGTGCATGGCGCAATCGTTACCGCAACCATTCCGCGCGAGAGAATTGTCCAGGCGCAGACGCCCCAGGGCGCGCGCTACGGCCTGCTGCGACGCGCCTTCGCCGAGGCTGCCGCGGACGAGTTCGCCGGCACCGACGAGGCCAGCATCCTCGAACGCGCAGGCATCCAGGTGGCCGTCGTTCCCGGCTCCCCCCGCAACTTCAAAATCACACAGCCGGGCGACATCGAACTCGCCGAATTCTACCTGGGCAATCAAAAGGCTTAACACCGATTGACATCGACGAGCACCGATCAAAGGCAATGATGAATACTCAGGAAAGAGAAGTTCACGGAAAACACGACGATCTAACGAAAAAGATCATCGGCGTGTTCTACGATGTTTACAACGAGCTAGGGTATGGGTTTCTTGAGTGCGTCTACCGCGAAGCAATGCGCCTCGCGTTAAGCCAGGAAGGTCTTGTCGTTGCGTGCGAGGTTCCAATACCGGTTGAATTTCGCGGCGCAGTCATCGGCACTTTCAGGGCAGACCTGATCGTAAACGATACCGTTCTAGTCGAATTGAAGACATGCGAGGCTTTAGCTCGCGAGCATGAATCCCAGACTCTGCACTACCTGAATGCCACCAGAATAGAAGTGGCCTTGCTCATGAACTTTGGGCGCACTCCGAGGTCCAAACGGTTGGTTATGGACAACACCTCGAAAAAAGTGAAAGAGAAATCGGTGGGATCGGTGTCGATCGGTGTTAGGCCTCTAGCGGACGCCGAGGTGCTCGCATGAGTATGCGCATCGGCTACGGGTTTGACTCGCACACCTTCAAGGCAGGCGTGCCCCTCGTCATTGGCGGCCTCGCCATCGACCACCCCGAGGGCCTCGCCGGCCACTCCGACGGCGACGTGCTCCTCCACGCCATCACCGACGCGCTGCTCGGGGCAGTCTCCGCCGGCGACATCGGCACCTTCTTTCCGCCCAGCGATCCGCGCTGGAAGGGCGCAGCCTCCAGCGTCTTCCTGCAAACCGCCCTCGAAGAGATCGCCACCGCCGGCTACAAGATCGTCAATGTCGACACCGTGCTGGTGATGGCGCGACCGAAGATCGTCCCCATCGCCGGCGAGCTCCGCGAAAGTGTTGCCCGGCTGCTCGGCGTAAAGCCCGGGGAAGTCGGCATCAAGGCCAAGACGCCTGAGGGCCTCAACCTTGACCACGTTGCGCAGGCGCACTGCACCGTGCTACTGGAGAGCCTGCCCGCGCCCGAAGCGCTCGAACACATGGCCGCCTCGGCGGAGGCCGGTTCGGAGGAGGAATTGAACGCCGTGGTCGAGGGCCTCGTAGGCGGCCGGCGCGATCTCACCGCGCTCGGGCGCAAGGTAACGCCATTCGATACGGACGACCTGACATAGCTATGGGTGTGGGGGAACAGGCGCAATGATTACCACCGTGCAGCAGCACATCCTGCAACAGCAGCAGGAGATCAGCGAGGCCAGCGGCCGTTTCAGTTGGCTGCTCAGCGGCATCACCCTCGCCACCAAGATGGTCGAGGCCAAGATCCGCACCGCCGGCCTCAGCGACGTGCTCGGCGCCATCGGCCAGACCAACGTGCAAGGCGAGCAGCAGCAGAAGCTCGACGTCTTCGCCAACCAAGCCCTGCTGCACTGCCTAGGCCTGCGCGACTCAGTCGCCGCGCTGGTCAGCGAAGAGGATGAAGAGCCCGTCACCTTCGACCGCTCCGTCGAGACCGGCAAGTACATCATCGTCTTCGACCCGCTCGACGGCTCCTCCAACATCGACGTCAACGTCAACGTCGGCACCATCTTCAGCATCCTGCGCCGTCTGCCCTCAGCCGACGGCGACCTGCAAGCTTCCATCCTGCAGCCCGGCCACGCACAGGTCGCCGCGGGCTACGTCGTCTACGGTCCCTCCACCGTGCTCGTCTACACTACCGGCAACGGCGTCCACGGCTTCACCCTCGACCCCACCATCGGCGCCTTCGTACTCACCAACGAAAACATGAAGATGCCCGCGCAGGGCAGCTATTACAGCGTCAACGAGGCCAACAGCTCAACCTGGCCGGACGAGTACCGCGAGTACGTCGGCAAACTGCGCTCCGGCGCGCTGGGCCGCCAGTACAGCTCGCGCTACATCGGCAGCCTGGTCGCCGACTTCCACCGCACCCTGCTCAAAGGCGGCGTCTTCCTCTATCCGCCGACAAAAGATCAGCCCGGCGGCAAGCTGCGCCTGCTCTACGAAGCCAACCCGCTCGCCTTCATCGCCGAGCAGGCCGGCGGAATGGCCTCCAGCGGACGCGGCCGCATCCTCGACATCAAACCCGAAGGCATCCACCAGCGCACGCCCTTCATGGTCGGCAGCCAGCGCGAGATGGAAGCGCTAGTAGACGGGCGCGCAAAATGACCGAGGCACCCACCGAATTCTCCGCCGTCGTCACCGACATCCGCCTCGAATCCCGCGAAGGCTCCGCCGTCCGCTGGCGCATGACCCTCGACCGCACCGCCTTCACCCCCGGCTCAAACGGCCTCCTCATAGCCACTTCCCGCAGTGGCACCCGCATCGAAGTCCCAGTCCTTGCGGTGATCGACGACGCTGGCGACATCTGGCACATCGTCGAAAAGCCCCTCGCCGCCGGCACCGACGTCACCGGCCGCATCACCCGCTAACCGCTAGCAACTAGCAACTAGCAACTAGCAACTAGCAACTAGCAACTGATTAGATCCCTTCCCCCATGCTCACGCTGTCCACCCGCACCGCCTGCTCCGTCCGGTACTGCGCCCGCTCCTCTTCCTCCACCGTGAACGGCGACGCCGGCTCCAGCCGTGCCGTTTGGAACTCTCCATCCAGCTTCTCCAGTCGAGTCTTCAGCCGCTTCACCTCGTCCGCCAGCGCAATGATCACATCCGACAGCGGGTCGCTCACCTCGTGCGGATCGGTAATCAGCACGCGCTTGCCGCCCTGGTACACGATGTGCGCCGGCACCCCCACCACGGTTGAATCCGGCGGCACGTCCCGCACCACCACCGACCCCGCGCCCACGCGCGAATGCTCCCCAATCGTAATGTTGCCCAAAATGTTCGCGTTGTTCCCCACGAACACGCCATTGCGCAGCGTCGGGTGCCGCTTGCCAACCTGCTTGCCGGTACCGCCCAGCGTCACGCCCTGATACAGCGTCACGTCATCGCCGACGACCGCCGTCTCCCCAATCACCACGCCCATGCCGTGATCGATAAACACCCGCCGCCCAATCCGCGCGCCGGGATGGATCTCCACGCCCGTCCAGAACCGCGTCACCTGCGACAGAAACCGCGCCGCCAGCTTCATCCGCTTCGACCACAGCCAATGCTGCACGTGATGCGCCCACAGCGCCTGCAGCCCCGGATAACACAGCAGCACCATCGCCCGCGAAGTCGCCGCAGGATCGCGCTCGAACACGCACTGCACATCTTCGCGAATCGACGCAAACAGATTCATTGAGCCAGGGGAGACGTCGGCGTATTCAGCGCCTGCTGGCGGTACTCATCGAACAGCAGCGTCGAAAGATACCGCTCGCCGAAGTCGGGCAGAACCACCACAATCAGCTTGCCGGCATGTCTCGGCTCGCGCGCCACCTTCAGCGCCGCATGGACCGCCGCGCCCGACGAGATGCCGACCAGCAGGCCCTCTTCCTTGGCCAGCCGTCGCGCCATCGCAAACGCATCGTCGTTGCTTACCGGGACGATCTCGTCGATCAGGTCCGTCCGCAGCACCTTCGGCACAAAGCCCGCGCCGATCCCCTGGATCTTATGCGGCCCCGGCGCGCCGCCGGAGAGCACCGGGCTGTCCGCCGGTTCCACCGCCACCGTCCAGAACCCCGGCTTGCGCGCCTTGATGTACTCGCTCACGCCGGTCAGCGTGCCGCCCGTACCCACACCCGACACCAGCACATCCACCGTCCCGTCCGTATCGTCCCATATCTCCGGCCCCGTCGTCGCCAGGTGGATCGCCGGGTTCGCCGGGTTGTTGAACTGCTGCAGCATGTAGCCGTTCGGCGTCTCGCGCAGGATCTCTTCGGCCTTGGCGATCGCGCCCTTCATCCCATTCGGCCCCGGCGTCAGCACAATCTTCGCGCCGAAGGCCAGCAGCAGGATCCGCCGCTCCACGCTCATCGTCTCCGGCATGGTCAGGACGATTTGGTAGCCCTTCACCGCCGCCACAAACGCCAGCCCGATGCCTGTGTTCCCGCTGGTCGGCTCAATCAGCACCGTCTCGCCCGGCTTGATCTTGCCCTCGCGCTCGGCCGCGTCGATCATCGCAAACCCGATCCGGTCCTTCACGCTGGCCGCCGGGTTCGCGCTCTCCAGTTTCGCCACCACCCGCGCGCCAGCGCCTTCCGTCACCCGGTTCAGTTCGACCAGCGGCGTGCCGCCAATCAGGTCCGTCACCTTCGCTGCAATCTTCATCGTTCCCTTTCAATGGAGATGCGCTTCCCGCCCTCATCTCCACCCATTCATTCTGAAGTTTATTGGAATGCGAGGCGGAGCACACACGACAAAACCTGCGCGTGGCGTCCTCGCAGGCTATGTGCTCACTCCCAATTGTCTAAATCCGCTATGGCGTAACAGACACTGGACCGCAGGCACACGCGTGCGCAGGGCAACAACAACAGGCGATCGCAGTGAAATGGCTCACACATCGACGTTATTCCCGGCAGCACGCAGTGTCAACAAATACGCGCGGCCGGGCCCTGCCCACCTTACCCCACCTCCACGCGGTCCCCCCGCTTCGGCAACACCACCTCCAGCTTGTACCGCTCCTCAATCTTCCCTTTCAGCACCGTCATCGCATCCAGCTCGCCATGCACCAGGAACACCTTCTTCAGCGTCGGCGCCACCGGGGCCATCCAGTCCAGCAGCTCCTGCTGGTCCGCGTGCCCGCTCAGCGAGTCGATCGACTCTACCTGCGCCCGCACCCGCATCGGCTCGCCCAGGATGTTCACCTCCTGCGCCTTCGCCACCAGCTTGCTGCCCAGCGTATTGGGCGCCTGATAGCCCGTAATCAGCACCAGGTTCCGCGGGTCCGCGACCCCGTTCTTCAGGTGATGCAGAATCCGTCCCGCCTCGCACATGCCCGACGCCGACATCACCATAAACGGCACCTTCAGCTCGTTCAGCGCCTTGCTCTCCTGCACCGTCTGCGTGTATTTCAACCGGTTCCACCCGAACGCGTCCTCGCCCTTGCTGAAGAACCTGCACGCATCGGCATTCCACTCTTCCTGGTGCTTCTTGAACACGTCCGTCACCGCACTCGCCAGCGGGCTGTCCACAAAGATCGGGAACTCCGGAATCTCACCCGCCTCAATCATCTCGTGCAGCAGCAGCACTATTTGCTGCGTCCGTTCCACCGCAAACGCCGGAGCGATGATGTGCCCGCCCCGCGCCAGCACCGCCTTCACCAGCCCCGCCAGCTTGGCTTTCACATCGCCCATGGGGGCATGCAGCCGGTCGCCGTACGTGCTCTCCATAATCAGGTAGTCCGCCGCCGGGGCCGCGTCCGGGTCTTTGATGATCGGCAGGTTCTTCCGCCCTACGTCGCCCGAAAACAGCAGCCGCACCGTCTGCCCCTTTTCCGTCGCCTCCAGCAGCACGTTCGTCGACCCCAGCATGTGCCCCGCGTTCGTCGACGTCATCGTGAACCCCGCGTCCTTCGTCGATCCCGCCAGCAACTGTGGCTCATGCAGCTTCACCGGCTTGAACAGCGTGCTCGCCGTCGCCGCGTCGTCCTGCGTATACAGCGGCGGCATCGCAGCCGGCCCCGGAGGCATCTTGATCTGCTTCCTCCGCCCATACCGCTTGCCAATAAACTCCGCATCGCTCTCCTGGATATGCGCCGCATCCTTCAGCATCGGCCCGCACAGGTCGATGGTCGCCGGCGTCGTATAGATCGGCCCGCGATATCCCTGCTTTGCCAGCAGCGGCAGGTCGCCGCTATGGTCGATGTGCGCGTGCGACAGCACCACTGCATTCAGCCCCGGCGCCACCTTGCCCGCCAACTGCTCCGGCGTCAGCGCCAGGTGCGAGTTGATGTTCGCCGCATCCTCCCGCTTGCCCTGAAACAGCCCGCAGTCCAGCAGAATATTCTGCCCCGCACACTCCAAATGATGCGACGACCCGGTGACGGTCTGGTCCGCCCCCCAGAAATGCAAACGAATTGCCATGCGCTCTCCTCTAACTATCGTGGTCCGCTGGCAAATCGCTTCACCGAGCCCCACTCCCATCCAATCCACACGAAAACCAAGATAGCGACCCCGCGCAAATAAAGCTACTCGGGCGGAGTCATTGGGGGTAAACTGGCGCGGATTCGTGAATCGAAATCTGAATATTCCGGCTTGCGGATGTTCTGTCGCAGGGAGCATTGAATGCCAATTTATGCAATTAGCAACAACGTACTCAGCGAAATTCCCGTCAAGGACTTCGGTCTTGAGAGCGAAATTCAAGCGCTTTTTGAAGCCAACCTGAAAACGCTTATGGGCCTAACGCTGGTAAAGCACGAGTTTCGGATCAAGGACAAGCGGATCGACACGCTCGCATTCGACGAGCAGTCTCGCGGGTTCGTCATCATCGAGTACAAACGAAGCCAGAACATAAGCGTATTCGACCAGGGCATCACGTACCTGAAGCTGATGCTCGAAAACAAGGCAGACTTCGTACTCGAGTACAACGAACAGTTGAAGGGAAGCCTAAAACGCGACGGCGTTGAATGGACCCAGATCCGCGTCGTATTTGTATCGCCTGCCTTCACAGACATCCAAATTCAGGCGACGGATTTCAAAGATCTTGCGATCGAACTGTGGAAGGTTACGCGGTACGGCAATAACACATTGCATATCACCGAAATCAAGAAGAACCCCTCGGCAGCAAGCATTAAGCAAGCAACGCAGCAGAGCAAGGATGTAAAGCTTATCGCGAAGGAAACCAAGGTCTACACGGAAGACGCATGGATGGAATTCGCAGGGGAAAAGATGGCCGCACTTTACAGAAAATTCAGAACGGCAATTACAAATCTTGATAGCGGTATTGAAATCAAACCGACTTCAACCTACATCGCTTTCAAGAAGGGCAGTAAGAACATCGTCGACATTGATCTTCAGCGGAAAGCGTTGAAGGTTCATATCAATGCAAAATGGGGCACGATTGAAGACCCCAAGAAAATCGCAAAAAACGTTTCCAGCATCGGGCACTACGGCAATGGTGACTATGAGATTCAGGTCAAGGACGATGGGAACTTGGAGTACATCATGAGTTTGGTGAAACAGAACCTACACTAGGCGTCGCGCATCAATTCTGACCAGCACTCACTCTTGTTAGCATCATCTCTGTGCTCGAACTCACCACCCCGGTCAAATTCGTAAAACGCATTGGCGAGCGCATCGCCCAATCCCTCGCCACCCGCGGCGTCTCGACCGTCGAAGACCTCCTCTACCACCTGCCCTTCCGCTACGAAGACCGCCTCAACCCGCAGCCCATCGCCTCGCTCACCCCCGGCGCCATGGCCTCCATCATCGGCGAGGTGCGTGGCTCCGTCCTGCTCCGCACCCGCTCCGGCCCCATGTTCGAGATGACCCTCGGTCAGGGCCTAGGCACCGTCAAGTGCATCTGGTTCCACGGGACGTATCTGAAAGACAAGTTCAAGCTCGGCCAGATGGTCGCCGTCTACGGCAAGCTCGAACCCTCCCGCTCCGCCATGGCCGCCGCAGCCGCGGGCACGCTCGGCGCCGCCGCCGGCCGCTTCAAGATGATTCAGCCCCAATTCGAGATCCTCCCCGACCCCGGAGACCCCGACGCCGACCTCGCCATGCTCGAAATGGGCCGCATAGTGCCCGTCTACGAGTCGCTCGGCGGCACCACCCCCTGGGGCGCCAAGCTTACCTCCAAATGGACCCGCCGCGTCCTCTGGTCCGTCCTCGAAGAACTCGACAAGTCAACTCCCGAACCCGCCACAGATCCGGGTGCCCCATTCGTGACGGCTTCATCGTCACGGGTGGGATCGATCAGCGACGGTACCGTTCCAGAAACCCTCCCCCCCGCACTCCTCGCCCGCCTCAACCTTCCCACCCGCCTCGCCGCCCTCCGCGCCGTCCACTTCCCCGAAGCCGGCACGCCCATGGTGGAGCTGATGTCCTCCACCACCCCCGCGCACAAGCGCCTCATCTTCGAGGAGCTCTTCTACCTCGAGCTCGGCCTCGAACTCAAGCGCCGCCGCATGAAGCAGCGCATCGGCACCGCCTTCACCACCACCCCAGCTGTCCGAGAGGCCCTCAAGCAGGTCCTGCCCTTCCATCCCACCTCCGCGCAAAAACGTGTCCTCGGCGAAATCGTCGCCGACATGCGCAAGCCCCAGCCCATGCGCCGCCTCCTCCAGGGTGACGTCGGCTCGGGCAAAACCATCGTCGCCATGCAGGCCGCGCTGGTGGCCATCGAGAACGGCTTCCAGGTCGCGCTGATGGCCCCCACCGAAATCCTTGCCACCCAGCACTATCTTTCCGCCCGCAAGCTTCTCAGCGGCGCCATCTCGCCGTCAACAGGCCAACCGTACAAGATCGCCCTCCTCACCGGCTCGCTCGATCCCGCCACCAAGCGCCAGACCCAGGGCCGCATCATGCGCGGCGACGCCCAGTTCATCATCGGCACCCATGCCCTGCAAGAAGACAAGGCCGACTTCGCCAACCTCGGCCTCGTCATCGTCGACGAGCAGCACCGCTTCGGCGTCCAGCAGCGCTTCAAGCTGATGCGCAAGCCCGGCCCCGACGGCATCGCCTCCGACCCCGACGTGCTTGCCATGACCGCGACCCCCATCCCCCGTACGCTCGCCCTGACGGTGTATGGAGATTTAGACGTCAGTGTCATCGACCAGATGCCTCCCGGCCGCACCCCCATCGTTACCCGCCGCACCACCGCCGAGCGCGCCGCCGACGTCTGGGACTTCGTCCGCAAACAGGTCGCCCAGGGCCGCCAGGCCTACCTCGTCTACCCCATCATCGAGGGCTCGCGCGACGACCAGCCGGAGTTGGATTTCGCGCGCGACGAGCTGGACGAGCAAGTCAGCGAGTCAGCCGGTCGGCAAGCCGGTAAAACCGCTTCAAAGGCTGCCGCACTAAGGGCCGAAGGCCCGTCCTATACCAGCATGGGGCGTAGCCCCATGTTGGGCCGCAAGAAGAATCCGAGGGCTGAAGGCCCGACCTATTCCGCCGCGAAATCCCGAAAATCAGCCAAGCCCGAAAAACTCTTCGAAAAGCCCAAGCTCCGCTCCGCCACCGAAATGTACGACGAGCTTCGCCACGGCCCGCTCGCCGGCCTGCGCCTCGGCCTGCTCCACGGCCGGCTCTCCGCCGACGACAAAGAGGTCACCATGGCCCGCTTCCAGCGCGGCGACATCGACGTCCTCATCTCCACCACCGTCATCGAGGTCGGCGTCGACGTCGCCAACGCCTCCGTCATGGTCATCGACCATGCCGACCGCTTCGGCCTCGCCCAGCTCCACCAGTTGCGCGGACGTGTCGGTCGCGGCGCCGCCAAAAGCTACTGCATCCTGATATCCGGCGATCGCGTCACCGAGCAGGCCGAAGTCCGCCTCAACGCCATGGTCGCCACCCAGAATGGCTTCGAGTTAGCCGAACTCGACCTCCAGCAGCGCGGCCCTGGAGAGTTCTTCGGCACCCGCCAAACCGGCCTGCCCGAGTTCCGCGTCGCCAACCTCCTCCGCGACCGCTCCATCCTCGAACTCGCCAAGCGCGAAGCCGAACGCTTCGCCGCCGCTCGCGACCCCGCCCTCACCGACGCCGAAATCGGCGCCGTCTGGGACCGCCTGAAACATCAATGGCAGCGGCGGTACGGCCTGATGGAAGCCTAGCCGATCAGGCTGTCATAGGTCGATACAGTCTGATCGGTGCAGACTGGCGAGTTGCGATTGGCCTGAGGGTGGCCACCGGCTATCGCAATCGTTGCACATTGCCGATGAGGCCAATAGTCGATAGCAAGTCCGACTGCGAGGCATGATGGATTGGAGTCGAATCCCGAACTTAGTGACGATTGCGCTGTTACTATGCGGATTTGCCTCCCTGGATCGCCGCAGTTCCACGCCTTCCTCCCGATTTTGGCTGCTGGGCTGGCTAACGGTCCTGCTCCACTTTATCGCGGCAATGTTTCAGGGCCTGCCGGGATTTTGGGGGGTTCTGACGTTCATCCTGCAGAGGGCCCTGTCTGTCGCAAGCGCATTTCTGCTTTTGTACGCCGCGATTCCCGACCGCAAGCAGGCTTCCTTCCACTGGATGACCGTCATGCTGATGGCGGTAAGCACGCTCTACATCGCGATTATGCGTCTGGCGCCCGGTGAGCATTGGTTGCTGAACGGGGCGGCTGCCTTGCTGGGCCTTTGCCCGCTGGCAGTCATTCTCTTATCAGCCCGCGGCGCCAACTCCATTCATCGCTGGATTCTTGCGCTGATTTATTGCGCTGCCTCGATCTTCCTGTTGAGATTTCAGTTCCGGATGGGAAATGCTTTTGTAAGCTGGGCCTACCTCGACCTCCAGATCGTCTTTTTCGCCAGCTATTTCAGCTGCTTCGTCCTGGTCGCTTATAGGTTCTACCGCGTCACTGCCGGAGCCTTCATCACCATTATCGGGTTCTTCAGTTGGGCGATCGTTATCTTATTGGTGCCGGCGATCGCCATGTATCTGCCTCAGGTCCATATCGAGAATGAAGTCTGGGACCTGCCGAAATTCATCCTCGCAGTGGGCATGCTGCTGATCCTGCTGGAAGATCAGATCGAGGGCAACAAGCATTTGGCGCAGCACGACGCATTGACCGGATTGCCGAACCGCCGGCTATTTCAGGACCGCCTCTCCCACGCCCTGGAGCGCGCGCGCAGAGACAAGACCCTAATCGCGGTTTTGGTCATCGATCTGAATGGTTTCAAGCAGGTGAACGATACTTTCGGACATCGCGTCGGCGATTTGCTGTTACAGAGGGCCGCGGCGGCATTTAACAAGCGGATACGCCGCTCCGATACAGTGGCGCGAACCGGCGGCGATGAGTTTTCCGTTGTTCTGGAAGCGCCAGCCAGTCGCGATGACGCCATTCGAGTGGGCAGGGAGCTGGCCCAGTCTCTAAGCGCGCCGTTGCAATTGGATGCCCTTACTGTGCAGAGCAGCGCCAGCATCGGCGTCGCGATCTTTCCGGACGACGCGGACGATTTAGAGTCCCTCTGCGTCGTGGCCGACCAGCGAATGTACGAGGACAAGCATGGAGCCCCCTTGATCGGGACCGCGCCCCCCACTTTTCTTCCTCGCCCGTCGCCAACTTGGGCTGGCAGGTACCAGTAAGCAACCGGCGTCTGCCCACCGCAGACGGCTACCAGCCGCGATGCAAACCGGCAGCCACATATATCCCTTCGGGGTGCGCCTCACGACCGCCGCCACTCCCCGCTCTTGCCGCCGCTCTTCGATACCAGCGCCACCTCGCGGATGCGAATGCCCTTGTCCAGCGCCTTGGTCATGTCATACACCGTCAACGCCGCGACGGAGGCCGCCACCATCGCCTCCATCTCCACGCCCGTTTCCGCCACCGTCGCCGCCGTCGCCCGGATGCGCACGCCGCCGGCAACCACAGTCGCGTCCACATCCACAAAAGTCAGCGCCAGCGGATGGCACATCGGAATCAACTCTGCCGTCCGCTTCGCCGCCTGGATGCCCGCGAACCGCGCAACCTCCAGCGGGTTTCCCTTGGGATTCTCTGGCAGCGCCGCCAGGACCGCCGCGTTCAGCTCGACGAACGCCTCCGCAACCGCCTCCCGCCGCGTCGCCGCCTTCGCGCTCACATCCACCATGTGCGCCCTGCCCGCCTCGTCATAGTGCGACAGCTTTTCAGGTGAAGACATACGAACTTAACTCTCTTTGGGGGCCGTCGATCGCTTGTCGTAATGGCGACCCCGGAGAAAAAGAACAAAACCAAACAACATCGTAGATAAAAAGAAAGGCGAGTACCAATGCCTTGAGAACCAACGCTGGGTCATAAAGCTCTCTATCGCGGGATTTGTGCTGCGATTCAACGCCATCTCGGTCCCTTAGAAAACGATGATCGCAGTGGCTGCTTTTGCATTATGGTTCATCTCGCGCTCCTTCCAATGCCAGCCCATCCTACCTCAGCAGCACGGTAATCCCATCCCCGGCCCGCAGATCGCATCCATCCGGAAGCACCGCGTAGCAGTTCGCCCGCGCGTTTGCCACCAAATCGCCCGAGCCTTGCGTCCGCACCACCCGCACCTCCGGCCGAGCGAGACGATGCGTCAATCGTGCCGGAAGAATCCGAGTCAGCCCCGCCTTGCCGCGAACCTCCTCCGCCAGCGTCGCCTGCACAAACCTCGGTCCCGCCACGCTGGCCCCGCACATCGCCCGCAGCATCGGTTCCACGAAGCAATGAAACGTCACCTGCGTCGAAACCGGATTCCCCGGCAACCCGAAGAAGTACGTCCAACCGTCTGCGTCGGCCACCCCACCGCGTTGCCGACTTGCCGGCTCGCTGACTCGCCGCCCCGCTGACTCGCTGCCCTTCGGCAGTCGCCCAAACACCACCGGCTTCCCCGGCTGCATCCTCACCCCGGTGAAGAAAAACTCCGCCCCGAACTCCGCCAGCACCTCTTCCACCAAATCGTATCTCCCCGCGGAGACTCCACCCGACAGCAACAGCAGGTCCGCCATGCGACCCTCGGCGATCCGCGCCCGAATGTCCTCCCGCGTGTCGCGCGCAATCGCCAGCCGCCGCGCCTGCCCGCCTGCGGCCTCCACCAGCGCCGCCAGAGCGTAACCGTTCGAGTTCCGAATCCGATGGACCCCCGGCGTCTCGTCCGCATCCACCAGCTCATCGCCGGTCGCCACAATCGCCACCGGCGGCCGCTTTCTTACCGCCAACTCGGCCCGCCCGAACGCCGCGGCCAGCGCAATCTCCGCCGCGCCGATCTCGGTCCCTGGAGCCAGCACCACATCGCCTTGCCGCGCCTCGCTGCCTCGCGGCACGACATTCTCTCCGGCCGCCAAACTCCGCCCTGCCGCGGCCCGCACCTCGCTGCCGTCCAGCTGCGCGTGCTCCAACATAGCCACGGCGTCTACGCCCGCCGGAACCGCGGCGCCTGTCATGATCTCGACCGCACACCCCGCCCAAATCTCTCCGCCGTGCCACGTCTCGCCCGCGCGCACCTGTCCCACCAAGCGGAGCTGCTTCCGCGCCGACCACTCCGCCGCACGCGCCGCGAACCCATCCCGAGTCGCCCGGTCGAACGGCGGCTGGTCGCGGTCGGCAACCACGGGCACCGCCAGTACCCGCCCGGTCGACGACAGCAGCGGGACGCTCTCCGCATCGAGGACGCCCACTCCAGCGGCATGGCGCAGTACGACGTCGAGCGCCTCGCTGAACCCAGGAACGCCGGCCCCCGTGGCAACGATGGTCATGGACACTCCTCCAGCCTACTGCAATACCCCCTCGCCACTTCGCTGCCCGCGCCGAAGAAAAACGGCCCCGGGCGCAAAGGCCCGGGGCCGTCTCCGTCACCCAGCGGCCGCTACTTCTTCTTGGTGGGCGGTGCTTTGTATTGTTCCGTCACGGTCGCCCCAATTCCCTGCAGGATGCCCTTGATCTCCTCGGCATGCGGGCCATTCGGAGCCAGCTCCAGGTACTTCTGGTAGGCGGCGATGCAATCCGGAGGAGCGGTGATCTTGTTGGTCGCCGGATCGACCGTCGCCTTCTGGATCAGCGACTGGCCCTTGAGGTAGTACGCGTCCACCCTGGTGGGATCGGCCGCGATGGCCTTGTCCGCCGCGATGGCCGCACCGTCCACGTCATTGACGTTGAACAAGGTCGCAGCTTCATTGTAGTAGTACATCCCCGCCTTGGTCGGATCGGCCTTGGCCGCCGTTTCATAGGCCGTCGCCGAGTCTTTCAGCATGGCCGCGTCCGGGGGCTGCGTGTTCATGGCGAGTTTGCCCAGCGCCTGCGCCAGCTGATTGTTTGCCGCTGCAATCAGTTCCGGGTTCGGCTTCGGCGACGCCGCATTCAGGCTGAGCGCCTTCTGGTAGGATGTGATCGCTGCATGGTACTTGTCGCCCAGCGACGGGTCCGGAGTCTTGTTGTCGTGGGCCGTCTTGCCGGCAGCGTTGGCCAGGCCAAGCTGCGCATCTCCCAGCGTGTCCCACAGGATCGGCTCATCCGGCTTGGCCGTGGTCGCGTCGGTCATCGCCTTAACCGCTCCGTCGAAGTTGCCCGCCGCCGTGTCGACACGCGCTGTCTTCAAAAGCGCGTTCAGATTCTGAATCTTGGCATTCGCCGCAACCACCTCCGCGTTCTTCTTCTTGTACTCTTCCAATGCCTCCCGGTCTGCCGGACTCATTTTGTTGATGTACTCCGGGCGGGTCATGTCGATGTCCACCGTCTTGTTCTCTCCGGAGGCAAAACTTTGCCCAAGCAGAAAGTCGATGCTGTGCCCCTGCTGGTAGAAAAGAACGATGTAGGTACCCGGCTTGATGTCCGCGCCCTTGTAGTCCCCGTTGCCGTCGACCGGGAACGTGTATTCGAACTTTGCGCCGGGGGCGCCGGGGTTCTTGTCCGTGGTTAAGCGCACTTCACCGTTGGTAACCGCCTGACCCGCCGCATTCTGTATGTGTCCGTGAACCGTCGCTGTCTGTGCCAGCACGCTTCCCGGCTGCGCCAGCATGATCAAACCCACAAAACCTGCGGCCAACCAACCCGCAATCCTCATATTCGCAATCTTCATCGATTTCATCCCAACCCTCTCATCGCACTCGCTTTGCCGAGCGCTGCTTCCTGTAAACGCGTCCTGTGCAACTCCGGAAAAGGCGCCGATCCATTCCACGCGAACCGCTGCCGATCCGGCAGTATCAGCGGTCACAATCGTGCGCGACAGCCTGGCCTAGCGCTCAACCCGCAACCCTGCCTGCATACACAGAAGTCAGGGTTCACCTTCCACAATCGACATGACCAACTTACATGCAAGAGCGCGCGCAATTCAACTCCGGCGTAAGCGGCATCAATCCTGCCGCACCAGGATCGGCCCGTCCAATCCTGCGTTTGACCTGCTCTTCAGCTTTCAGCGCTGCCATCCGCGACGCGCGGGGTCAGCAACTCTCGCGCCGTCGCTTCGTCCTCGAGGCGCACCTGCAGCCGCACCCGGAAGGCCGACTGCATCAGGTTGTTCGCGTTCTCCCCTACAAGAAAGCACTCCAGCCCATAGGACTCCAGCAGGCCCTTGGCGATCTGCGCCTCCACTGGACTTTCAAACCGCGCGACGGTGACCAGCCCTGCAGGCGGGGTTGGCTCGGGATCTCCTTCAAAAAGCATCTCTCACTCTTTCGTCTCACCTTGCCACGGCTGCCGATTCACTTCGCTTCGATGCTCTGCAGGTGGAACGTGATCGTCCCCCAAAAGAGCCGCGCCCGGATCTGGACAGGAATGTGCCGCGCGTCGTCGGTGTACCAGATCAGGATGTTGCCGCGGTTCTTGACTACACCCTCCTCGGCGGTCGGTTGCACCCGGACCGTCTGAAAGGTCCCGGCCGGCGTCTTGATCTCTTCCTTCGCTTCCACCTTCATAATCACGGTGACGGTGCGCATGGCATCGGCCAGCGGGAACCCCACGTCCTGGCCAACGACGAGCCGTTGCGAGGCCGCGTAGAAAATGGCGGAGAGCGAGTCGGTGACGCAAGCAGGAATTGAGGACGAAAGCGTCTTCTGGGTACCCTTCACCAGGTTCCGCTCCACCTGCGTCTGTTTGCCCGCATTGGAGTCCATAGTCAGGTCACTGGATATTTTGCGCCGGCCTTCTTGGATTTGTTTGGAGAAGATTGAGGAACAGCCGGTCTTCGTGCCCAGAATGGACTGGAAGCGGTCGACCACGGGAAACAGCATGTTCACGGCGCCGACGGTATCCGCGGTAGCCGAAATGTGGAGTTGGTCACCCTGCTGCTCCAGGTGGAAGACCGCCGTGCCCCCGGTGAAGACCCTCCAATCGACGGTAAAGGTAAGCGTCTCGTGCGCCGGGAAGGCATAGCCGGGAATTGGCGGCTGCAGTGTTGGGATCACCACGGGCGGCGCCGCCTTGCTGCCCAGCCCGAGGAACTGCGCCACGCCGGCGCGCGCCGCACCGCCCGCAACCAGAAGGATGCAAATGAGGTTGGCGTAACGGCGAAACAAACGTCGAGCTTTGGGCAAAAGGCTTCCCCGGCAGTTGAGTTGGGGGCGGCTCATGGCCACCAGGACGGTTTCGAAAAACCGGCAATGAACGCGTGCTGATCCCACACGAATTTCAAGGCCAGCGCCAGATAGATGGCGCCAACGCCCATCAGAGCATTGTACTCGCGGTGCTTGCGGTAGAGGGCCAGCGAAAAGCTGCCGCGCTCGCCGCTGGACTTGGCCGCAGCCAACCTGGGCAGCAGCCTCGGCACCGCACGCGCGTAGGCGTCAAAGCCCGCAAAATGCTCGCGCAGATAGGCCTCCTCGCCCTGAATGGTGGGAACGTAGATCGCTGCGAACAGCGCCGCCAGCGCCGCCAGGACCGGCCAACTCGCCGCCGCCGCGGCAAACCCGAAAGCGATCATCATCGACCCCAGATACAGTGGGTTGCGCGTATGCGCGTACGGGCCGGTCGTGGTCAGCTCGGCGTTCTTCTTCACATAGCCCGACGCGTATCCGCGCAGCCACAGCCCCGGCAGCACCAGGGCGAGGCTGGCCAGCAGCGTCCACCATGCAGGCCGCGCCAGCCACAGAAACACCACGGCAAACACAAAGCCCATGGGCACGCGTATCCGCCGCGCAATCTTCTGCCAACCTGTAAGCCCGCTCACGCTCCGCCGCAACCCTCTCTGGTACTAGACGATCTTCTCACCTGCCCGGCTTCACCCCTGCACGCGGCGGCTACTCAAGCATCTCCAGCGCGGCCCGCACCACTTCCTCCACGCCGATCCGCAGCATCCCCGCTTCAGTCTCGTCCTTGCGTTTGTGGCTGGTAACGCTGGAAGCATCGCGCAGCACGCGCTGCCGGGTGCCGTAAGGCCCATTGCGCGCGGGATCGGTCGGGCCGTAAATGGCCACCACGGGCCGCTCCAGCGCCGCCGCCACATGCAGCGGCCCAGTGTCGCCCGCGATCACCACCGCAGCCCGCCGCACCAGCGCAATCAACTGACCCACCGAGCACGGAACCGCGCGGGCAAACCCCTCGCTGCTGGCGACAACCTCATCCGCCTCGCGCGAACCATTCAGTGACGCATTCACCACCGTGGGTACGCCGGTGCGCCCCAACTCCGCCGCGACACGCCCCAGCCTTTCCGCCGGCCATACCTTCGCGCCCCACCCGGCTCCCGGCGAGATCAGGCAGAAACGCTCGCGCCCCACCGCTGCATCGGCCCAGAGCTCATCCTTCTCCTCCATAGGCAGCGTCACCTTTGCCGGCTGCAACGGCACGCCCACCGCCGAACCCAGCAACTCACATGCCTGCTCCACTACATGCGCCGCGGTCACATCCAGCTTTTTCCCATACAACCGGCGCGCCAACCGTTCGCGGGGCTCGGCGGGGCCGGCCAACATCTGCGCGTTCGCCATGCGCCCAACTACCGCCGACTTGATCGCGCCCTGCATATCCACACAAATATCGAAGTGCTCCTTCCGCAGCACCTTGCGCAGCGCGAAGATATCCGACAGTGTCGCGCGTGCCAGCGGCCGTCTTTGCCACTCCCCCGCTGCCACGCGGTACCAGCGGTCCACCAGCGCCCGGGCGGCGAAACCCACACCCTGGGAGAGGTCCTCGGGGTCGCCGGCGATCTGCAGCAGGTCGCTCCAGCGCGGCTCGACGGCCCAGCCGATGAACCAGTCGGGGTGGGCCGCGCGCAGCGCCGCCACCGCCGGCATTGCATGCAGCACGTCTCCCATGGCCCCGATCCGCACAATCAGCACTCTCACCGCAGACGCGCCTCCAACTCGCGCGCCACTTGCTGCGGATCGAGAAACTCCGCCTGCAGGCGGGCGACCAGCACGGGCGCGGCCGCCTCCAGCTGCACGCGCAGCTCCGGCGTCAGCTTCACCGCATCCTTCTCCGTTGTGATAAACGCCGTGCCCCCGCGCACGCGCATGGATTCCGTCAATCGATGCATATCCTCCGCCACATACCGATGGTGGTCGGGGAAGGCGATCGAGTCAACCACGCGTGCCCCCCCGGTGCGAAGAGTCTCAACAAAACCCTCGGGGCGCGCAATCCCACAAAAGGCGACCGCGCCGCCGACCGAATGGAGCCCATCGGCCGCCTCCGGAACTTCCACCGTCCGCCGCACCGTACAAATCGCCGCGCCCGCGCGCATCAGAGAGCGGATTCGCGCCTCAATGCCCTCGCGCTCTTCTTCGCGCAGCACGACAACATCCGCTCGCCGCAGCGCCGCCAACGGCTCGCGTCGATTCCCAGCCGGCAGCAGTGCTTCCTCCAGATCTTCCGCAGTCACAAGGACTATATCGACCGCCCGCGCCAATTGCCGATGCTGAAACCCATCATCCAACAGATGGACATACCGCTCGCCGACACCTTTCAACGCCGCTTGGTTGTCATCCTTCACGCTCTTCGGATTAGCAGCAGGCTTTAGCCTGCGGTGATCCGGCTCAAATGCAGTGGGCTTTGGCCCCGGACCTTCTCCTCGTTTCGGCGCGCCGGGAGCCGGGGATGGAGCCTCCGCCGCGCTTCCAGCCGCGAACCGGTCCGCCCCGACCCACACCGGCACACCAGCGCGTCGCGCAATCAGCACCGGCTCATCGCCAAATCGCCGCGCGGCATCGGCGGCCTCGGGATCGACCTGCTCCACGCCTCGCCCCTCGCGCCCGTATCCGCGCGAGAGCACATCGACATCCCAGCCGCACTCGCGCAGCAGCTCCGCCAGCGCAATCACCACCGGAGTCTTCCCCGCACCGCCCGCCGACAAGCTGCCCACGCTCACCGCCGGCCACGCCAACCTGCGCGTACGCAACACACCCGCCGCACGCAGCCCATCCTTCACCGCCAACCCTGCCGCATACAGCGGCACCAAAGGCCACGCCCACCCCCGCTGCGCCTTCACCGCTTCACCAACCCAACCAACGCCTCAACCGCCCGCGCCGTCGCTCCACTCTGCGCCTCAAACACCTGCCGCCCGCGCTCCCCCATTGCCCTTGCCTTTTCGCGATCGGTCAGCAACTCCAACAACTCAGGCTCCAACTCCTCGTCGCTTGTCAAAGTGACAAGCGCATCTTCCTTGGCGAGCCGACCATAAATCTCACGGAAGTTCGTAGTCGACGGCCCCGTAACAATGGGCACACCGAACTGGGCCGCCTCCAGCGGATTATGTCCACCTCGCGGAGCCAGGCTGCCTCCAATGAAAGCAACTGTCGCGATGCTATAGACCGCAGCCAGATCGCCGATTGTGTCTAACAAGGCAATCTCCAGGATGTCCCCGAAAGCTTGTATCCGCCCTTCGCTGGCTCTCGCGTGTTTGAACTGCTTCACAAGCTCCAATACCTCTGCAAACCGCTGCGGATGCCGCGGTGCGAGAACCAGAATCGCCCGGAGCTCGGTGCGCATTTGTCCCTGCCACGCACCGATTACAAGTTCGTCCTCGCTCGGAAAACCGTCCGCTGCCCCCACCGTACTTCCCGCCACCACAATCGGCCTGCCCCCGGCAGCCTCTTTGATCAACTCTGCCACGCGGCTTGCCTTCGCCGCCCGCACGTCGTATTTCAAATTGCCCGTCGCCCGCACCGCGCCTGCGCAAGCGCCCATCGCCACCAGCCTCCGCGCATCCTCTTCGCTCTGTGCCAGAAACAGATCCACCCGCCGCAGCACCCGCCCCCAGATCGCCCGCACCCGCAGCCCGCGCGCGAAGCTCCTGTCCGAAACCCGAGCATTCGCCACGGCTAGGGGAATCCCCGCGCGCCCGCACTCCACCAGCATGCGCGGCCACAGCTCGCTCTCCATCAGCACCAGCAGCTTCGGCCTCAGCGCCCGCAGATACGCCCGCACCGCCCACGCGAAGTCCAGCGGGTAATAGAAAACCCGCCCCGCTCCGAACCGCTCCTTTGCTAACGCCTGCCCCGTCGCCGTCGTCGTAGAAACGACAATGACCCAGTCTGTGCCCAGCGCCGCTTCCAACTCCACCACCAGCCGCGTGGCCGCCAGCACTTCGCCGACGCTGACCGCGTGCACCCAGACCACCTGTCTGCCCGCAACCGCCGCTCGCAGCTCCGCCGGCACCCGCCCCAGCCGCCCGGCTATTCCTAGGAGCAGGCCGCCGCGATGCCGCCCGCCGTTCTTCGAGGAAATATATATGCGCGCCAGCCAGTACGGCGCGCCCACCGCCAGCACGGCCATCAGCAGCAAGCTGTACAGCGCCATCGCCACAAACTGCACCACTTCCCCTCGCTCCTGCATTACGCTCTACCACGGTACCAGCGAAGAGGATAATCTTGCCTGCATGGATCCCCACCGCAACCGGCCCCAACCGAACGGACATCGAACTCCGGGTGCCCCATTCATGACGGTTTTATCGTCATGGGTGGGGTGTAAACCGCTCGCACCCGTTCTAGCCGCCTTTCTCCTCTGCCTCATCCCTTCCGCTGCGCGCGCCGCCGAACACAAATCCGCCCCGCCCGCCAAGCCCGCCGCCGAGTACGCCGCCAACGACACTCACCCCAACGAGCACGTCACCATCGCCGCCGAGCCCTGCGACGACCCCAAAGACTGCTCCTTCTTCCGCCTGCCCTACATCGAGCACGGCCTGCTGCCCGTCCGTGTCGTGATCACCAACGACGGCGACCGCGCGCTCTCCCTCGACGACGCCCGCATGCAGTTCATCTCCGCCAATAACGACAAGATCCCCGCGGCCACGGAAGACGACATCAACCGCCGCATCTTCACGCTGCACAGCACCCAGCCCATCCACATTCCGCTCGATCCGTTCCCGATCAAGCGCACCCCGGTCGACAAAAAAATTACCCAGGACGACAACGACTTCGGCTTCCAGGGCACGGTGGTCAACGCGCACTCCACGCTGGCCGGCTATCTCTTCTACGACATCCAGGGTCTCGACGAACCCGCCCTGAGGCACGCCGAACTATACGTGAAGATGGTGCACACCCTCGACGGCAAGCAGGATCTCTTCGCCTTCACCGTCCCCTTCGACAAATGGCTCGCCGCCAACCCTGACGCCCCCAGCAACCATCCGCGGCGGTGAGTGCAGGCAGTCGGCTCAATGCGCAGCACCGACGACACCGATCCAGGGTAGGACCGGAGTCATCGGTGCAGATTGCAGCAGGCTCAAGTTCTCATTCGCTTCCAGGCGAGAAGAACAGTCGCACCCTCCTCAAAATCCGTATGAGACCTGGACGCCAAACTGGTGCCGCGCCTTCAGGTTCACGCCCGGCCCGACCACACCCGCGATCTGTGCAACTCCAGCATCCAGATTCAACCGGCGCCGGCTGCTCGGAACGATCCGCGCGCAGTACGTAAGCGTAGTCGGAATATTCAACCCCGGGAAGTTGATCGGGTGCAGTGGCTGCTGCGCCGCCTCCGCTCCCAGCGTTATGCTGCTCTTCCCCGGCCCAGCAAGGACGAACGCTACGGCCCCGAAAGCCCGGGCATCCCAGCCCGGCGCGTTGCCGCCCATGCCCCAAAGCTCGGCATCGGTTCCGCGAACACCGCCGCTCAGCACCACCGGGACCTTCTTCGTCCCCGGAACCACCTTGGTCGCGACCAGGTAGACATCGCCATTGTTGCTGCCATTGTTGGTCGCCGGATTCCAGGTGACGTAATCCCCCACATTGCGGTCGCCCGTGCGTGCCATAAACCCCACCGACACTGCGGGAACCCACTTCGTCTTGCCGGCGTTCTCGGAAACCAGAATCGCCTTCCCATTGAAGATATCCAGGCCATTCTGATACAGCGGGCTCAACTGGGGATCGCCGCCTTCAATATGGAACTCGCGGGTATATCCGAACTCCAGGCGCTTGCCGAAGGAAACCTCCGTCGACGCCTCGTGATACTGGCCCACCACCGGACCCGCATCGAAGTAGTGGTACGCCACTACCACATGGAGCTTCTGCCCCTCAACCGCGCCGGTATAGGCAAGAGGCGTGACAAATACGCCGGTCTCGCCCTCCCAGCCAAGTGCCTGCGCGTGGACCGCGACGGGAACGCTGAACGCCATCGTCAGGCCGCCTGCAACCGCCAAAGGCAGGAGCCCCTTGACTCGAAAACCATCGAAAACTCTCATTTGTAAAAGTTCGCCTTTCCTCTTCGCCCGCACCGCGGCCTCCGCCAGGCACGATTGCCCGGTCCCGGTCGGCAGCATGTGGGTGCAAGGTTATTATCGGATTCGAACGGCAGCGAGTTCAGTGTGGGTCGTCACAGACGAAGAGTGCCGCCGCGCTCGCCCCGGCGAAACGCGCTCAAGGCAATACAATCGTCTCTGCATGATGAACATCCGTCCCGCCGCCCCCCAAGACGTCCCGCAGATCCTCTCCCTCATCCAGGGGCTCGCCGAATATGAGCGCGAGCCGCAAGCCGTCGTCGCCACTCACGCCGATCTCCTCCGCGATGGCTTCGGCCCTGCGCCGCGCTTCCATTGCCTGATGGCTGAGTGGGAGGGTGAGCCCGTCGGGTTCGCCCTATATTTTTACAACTACTCCACCTGGCGCGGCCATACCGGCATCTACCTCGAAGACCTCTTCGTCCGCCCCGCCTTTCGCGGCAGAGGCATCGGCAAGGCCCTGCTCGGCGAAGTCGCAGCCATCGCGGCAGCCGAGGGCTGCCCGCGCCTGGAGTGGGCCGTGCTCGACTGGAACACCCCGGCCATCGACTTCTACACCTCGCTCGGCGCCACGCCCCTGTCCGAGTGGACCATCATGCGGGTCTCCGGTGACGCGCTCACCGTCGTGGCAGCGCAGGCCGCCCGAACCTGAACCCCGGCACGCGCAAACGGCGAATCACGCCAGCTGCCTCCCCTGGCCGGCCCTCTCGCGAAACCTACCAATAACACCCGTGCCAGCCGTAGCCATACCCATATCCGTAATACCGCGCCCGCCAGTAAGGGTCATACGGCGTGTACGCTCCGTAAGGATACGGGTAAGGGTAGGGGTAATAGCCATAACCGTACGGATGACAGCCATACCAATACCGCCGCCGCGAAAACAGCAGAACCAGCAGGATCAGGCAGAACATGCAAGCCTCGGTGGGGGTTTCCAGAAGCCTACGTCCGCACGCCAGCAGTCTACGCAATCCCTGGCCGAAAAGTTCAACCAACCCGCAAAGGCAAGAGTAAGTACTCATTCCGCAACCGATTGAACCGCAATCCCATATCCTGATTAAGTGAAGAAAATAAAAGTAATCGGCGGAGGCCTGGCCGGGCCTGAGGCCGCGCTGCAAGCCGCGCGCCTGGGCTGCGAGGTCTCGCTCTACGAGATGCGACCGGTGCGCTCCACCGAGGCACACCAGACCGCCGACTTCGCCGAACTGGTCTGCTCCAACTCGCTCAAATCCGAATCCGAAAACACCGCACCCTGGCTGCTGAAGCAGGAGATGCGCCGCGCCGGCTCGGTCCTGCTCACCGAAGCCGACGCCAGCGCCGTCCCCGCCGGCCACGCCCTGGCCGTCGATCGCGTGGAATTCTCCCGCCGCGTCGCCGCCCGCATCGAAGCCCTCGCTGGAAACGGTCCCGGCCGCATCGCCGTCCACCGCGAAGAGGTCCTCGCGCTCGATGAGCACGATCCAGACACCGTCACTATCCTCGCCACCGGCCCGCTCACCTCGCCCGCGCTCACTGCCGAACTGACGCGTCTCACCGGCTCCGCGCACCTCGCGTTCTACGACTCCATCTCGCCGATCGTCGACGCGGCCACCATCGACATGGACAAAGTCTACTTCGCCGCGCGCTACGACAAGGGCACCGCCGACTACATCAACTGCCCCTTCACCAAAGGCGAGTACGACCGCTTCCTCGACGCCCTCACCACCGCCGAAGCCGTCCCCGCCAAACCCTGGGAACAGGTTCCCTCGAACCCCGAACGTGGTACCTCGAACTTGGTTCACTACTTCGAAGGTTGTCTCCCCATCGAAGAGACCGCCCGCCGCGGCCGCGATACCCTCCGCTTCGGCCCCATGAAGCCGGTCGGCCTCACCGACCCCAAGACCGGCAAGTGGCCCTATGCCGTCGTGCAACTTCGCCAGGAAAACCTGCGCGCCGACAGCTACAACCTCGTCGGCTTCCAAAACCACCTCAGGTTCGGCGAACAGGCCCGTGTGCTACGCCTGATCCCCGGTCTGGAAAACGCGACCTTCCTGCGCTACGGCCAGATCCACCGCAACACCTACATCAACGCCCCCGCGCTGCTCACCGAGACCCTCCAGCTCCGCGCCCACCCATCGATCCTCATCGCCGGCCAGCTCTCCGGCGTCGAGGGCTACACCGAGTCCATCGCCTCCGGTCTGCTCGCCGGCCGCTACGCAGCCGCGCTGGCGCGGGGCTTCGGGCCGGAACCCGCCCCGCGCGCCTCCGCCAACGGCAGCCTGACCCACTACATCACCCACGCCGAGAGCAAGCGCTTCCAGCCCGCCAACATCACCTTCGATCTGCTGCCTCCGCTCGAAGAAGAACTCCGCCGCCGCATCCGCGACAAGAAAGAGCGCCACAAAATCCAATGTGACCGTGCCCTCGCCGCCTGGGACGCCTGGCTTGCCGCAAAATAAATTCATGGAACAGCAGAAACTCCGTGCTACTCTCCTTCCACCCAGCCATGAGACCACTTAGCGCCAGTGAAGCCATCGGCCCCGCCCTTCAAAGAACCAAGGATTTCCTCGCCCACCCCTTCCGCTGGCGCACGTTCTTCAAGCTCGCCGCCGTCGCCTTCTTCGCGGAGATGGGCAGCAGCTTCAACTCGTCCTTTCCCGGTCACTCCGGAAACGGCGCTCACGGAGTCCCGGCCGCCGCTCTCGCCTTCCTCATCGCGTTCGCCGTCATCATCGGCCTGGTCTCGCTGGCGATCGGCCTCATCCTGCTTTACATCGGCTCGCGCCTGCAGTTGGTGCTGGTCGAACTGGTTGCCACCCGCCAGAGCTGGGTCGCTCCGGTGTGGCGCAGGGTCGGTTCCACAACCTGGCGCTGGATTGGCCTGAAACTCCTCTTCTTCCTTTGCACCCTGCTGGTCACGCTGCCGCTCACTATCCCGGTCATCGTGTTCTTCGTTCATCATGCGCACGATATCAGCGCCGGAAGCTTCTTCTCCGGCTTCCACATCGCGCAGATGATCCTCTTCGTCGCCGGCGCGATCCTGGCCATCCTGGTCATCGGCGCCGTATACCTGCTGGTGCGCGACCTCGCTCTGCCGTTTATGGCGCTGGAGGACTGCACCATCTCGAATTCCCTCGGGCGTCTGCGCGCCATCGTCGAAGCGGAGCCGGGCCAGGTCGCCCTCTACGTTCTGCTTCGCATGCTGCTGGGCCTCATCTTCGGCCTCATCGCTGAGATCGCCGTTATCATGGTCCTGCTGTTTTCGCTCATCCCGCCCGGGATCGTCGGCCTCATCCTCTGGCTCGCCCTGCACAATGCCGGATCCGCGGTATACGTCGTACTGATCGGCCTCGGCATCTTCGTCGGCCTGATCTATCTCTGCTGGGCGATCTTCATCGGCGTCTGCTTCGTTGGCTCAGTGCTCACCTTCGGCCAGGCCTACGCGCTTTACTTTCTCGGCGGTCGCTATCCGCTGCTCGGCGACCTGCTCGACCGCTCCACGCCGCCGCCGGAGTACGCCTACACCCCCGGTTTCCCGCCAACGCCGCCCCAGTACCCGCCGCCGCCGGTCGCGCCTCCAGCGGCGCCGGCCAATCCCTGAATCTCTGCGCAGTTATCGCTGCAGGCGCCCGCCCAGCTCCATCCGCGCAACCCGGCCGCTCGCGTCAACGTAGACCATCCCCGAAAGCGGCGGATGGTTGCGCCCCTGGATCAGCGAAGTGTCGTACATAAAGCGCAGGTCGCGGAAGCTGATCGCCGTGCAGGCGGGTGCGCCCGGCGGTGCGTCGGGGGGAACAGCCGGGCCAATGTCGTTCACCAGCGGCCAGCTCGACCAGTCGAGGTACACCCGGCCGAAATAGCTCTCGATGGCTGCGCGAATGGCGGGCGTCGCCTGCGGTTTGTAGAAGAGATCGTGTCTCGGATCGGTCTCCACTTTGGAGTGCAGCGTGTCGACCATTGCCGTCTGGTAGAAGGTTGGTGTGTCCACCACCGTGTGCCAGCGGTACGGATTGCCTGGATACGGGCTTGCCGTTACGCGCAGGACCTCCGCGCCCATCGACTTCGGCCCATATAGCGTACCCGACGCAAGCTCCACCGCGGCGTCGTGCTCCACCTGCCGCCAGCCCCATAGGGTGACCATCGCCACCAGCGCGAAGATGGCCCAGCCGCGCCCACGGAACGCCGGCTTGCGCACGCCAACCTCGCTGCCGATCAGTCCGAACAGCGCCGGCGCAACCACCGCAATCAGCAGCACCACAAACAGCACTGGCTCAAAGATGAAGACAATCGAGTCCGCATACCAGTGCGTATCGAACGGGAAGAACGGCCGTACGCCGTAGTTGTTCGTCCAGTCCAGCAGGATGTGGCTCAGCAACGCAATCAGCACAAACCCGTAGAGCAGCCCCCAACGCACCGGAGCCGCCGTGAGAGGCCGCACCAGCGGCTGGTCCGTGCCAGACACGCGCACGGTCGCCGTCTCACCCGAGTCTCTGGCCGCGCGGCGCACTCGCCAGCGGTGCAACAGCCATACCGCACCCACCACCACCAGGCCCTCGAACGGCAGACCGAGAAACGTGTGCGTGATGCCGCGATGATGCTGAAACGCGGCCACCGGCCCGCCTGCCGCCCACAGCGTGTCCAGGTCCGGGGCTTCCGCAGCCAGCGTCATCGCCAGGGTCGCATAGGCGGCTTTGCGGTTGAAGCCGGCGCGCGCCAGCACGGCTCCAGTAAGAAAATGAGTGACAGGCTCCATCGCTCCTTAGCATACGGCAGTTCCCGGAACTCGCTCCGGTCCCGTGCCGACCAGCGGGAGGACAACGCGAAGCAGTAAAAGGGCGTGCGAACGCCCTCTATAATCTCTAGCCATGGCGTCCCCGCTCTCGCCCCAGCAACAGATCGAAGCGTTGCGCGAAGACATTCGCCGCCACGAACACCTCTACTACGTGCTCGACGCGCCGGAACTCACCGACGCCGAGTACGACGCGCGCATGAACCGCCTGAAGGCGCTCGAGGCCGAGCACCCCGATCTGATCGCGCCCGACTCACCCACCCAGCGCGTCGGTGGCAAGCCCCGCGACGGCTTCGTCAAGACGCCCCACTCCCGCCCCATGCTCTCGCTCGACAACGCCTACAACCAGGCCGAACTCCGCGCGTGGGACCAGCGCGTCCGCGACGCTCTGCCCAGCACCGAACAAGTCCGCTACGTCTGCGAACTGAAGCTGGACGGCCTTTCGCTCGCCCTGCACTACGCGCCCGAGACAGGGAACAGGGAACAGGGAACAGGGAACCGAGGCGCGGCTGCGGACGGTGCGGCTCTGCTGGTCCTCGGGCTGACGCGCGGGGATGGGACGATCGGCGAAGACGTCACCTCCAACGTGCGCACCATCCGCTCTGTGCCTCTGCGCGTCTCAGCCGCAAGGTTGAACGCCGCGGGGTTGCCCGCAAGCTTTGAAGTGCGCGGCGAGGTCGTCCTCCCGCAAGCCGCGTTCGTCAAGATGAATGAGCAGCGCGTGGCCCAGGGCCTGGCGCCCGCCGTCAATCCGCGCAACGCCGCCGCCGGCACCATCCGCACGCTGGAGCCGAGTATCGTCGCGCAGCGCCGGCTTGTTTTCTTCGCCTACTTCCTCTTGCACGGAGAAGGGAACCAGACTGGCGAGTTCCTGCTGCCCACTCAGTCAGAGGCCCTCGAAGTCTTGCGCACCGCCGGCTTCCGCGTGAACCCGCACGCGACCACGGTCGGCTCGGTCGACGAAGTGCTCGGCTTCATTGCCAAGGCAGAAGGCCTGCGCGATTCGCTCGGTTACGAGATCGACGGGGTCGTCATCAAGGTGGACGCTACTGCACAGCAGCGCCGGCTCGGCTTCACCGGCAAGGCGCCGCGCTGGGCCATCGCCTACAAGTTCGCCGCTCGCGCCGGAATCACCCAGCTCGAAGATGTCCTCTTCCAGGTCGGGCGCACGGGAAAGGTAACGCCGGTGGCCGCGCTCGCGCCGGTCTTCATCGGCGGCACCACCGTCACCCGCGCCACGCTGCATAACGCCGATGAGATCGCTCGCCTCGGCGTCCGCATCGGCGACTTCGTCCAGGTCGAGCGCGGCGGCGACGTCATTCCCAAAATCACCTCGGTCGTCGAAGGTGCGAAGCACCCGCGCGGCACGCAGGAGATCGTATTTCCCACTCATTGCCCGCGCTGCAAGACGCTCCTCGTCCGCGAAGAAGGAGAGGTCGACTTCCGCTGCGTCAATGCGAGTTGCCCGGCCCGCCTCGAAGAGGAGCTGCGCCACTTCGCCTCGCGCTCCGTCATGAACATCGAAGGCCTCGGCGAAGTCATGGTCGCCCAACTCCTCGGCCACACCATCGCCGAACATGAAGCGGTCGCGACCGAAACGGATGTGCAAGGTGCCGAAGCCGACGAGCCTGCCGCTGAAACTCCTACCCGCGAAGCCCTCGTTCACTCCGTCGCCGACATCTACACCCTCACCAAAGATCAGCTTCTCACCCTGGAACGCACCGGCGAGAAATCCGCCGACAACCTCCTCGCGCAGATCGAGAACTCCAAGGCCGCTCCGCTCAACCGCGTCCTGCTCGGCCTCGGCATCCGCCACGTCGGTGAGCGCACGGCGCAGGCGCTTGCCGAGCACTTCGGCAACATCGACGACATCATCGCCGCCGATATCCCCACGCTTACCGCAATCAACGACATCGGCCCCAAGGTCGCGGCCACCATCCACGACTTCTTCCTCAACGAGCGCAACCTGGCGCTGGTCCGCCGCCTCAAAGACCTCGGCCTGACCATGCTCGCGGAAAAGAAAGTGCGAACCACCACCCTCGAAGGCCTCACCTTTGTCCTCACCGGCACGCTGCCCACCCTCACCCGCGAGGCCGCCAAGGAGATGATCGAGTCCGCCGGCGGACGCGTCTCCGGTTCCGTCAGCAAGAAGACCAACTACGTCGTCGCCGGCGAAGAGTCCGGCTCAAAACTCGACAAAGCCCAGTCCCTCGGCGTGCCCATCCTCGACGAACCCGCCCTGCTCGCCTTGCTCAATGCCCCCGGTTAGCAGCGGGGCCGCCCGACGGCAACGGGAGTCTACGAGTCTGCAAAACTCCGCGGCCAGCGCTGCGCCCCGTGCAGCACCGCAAGAATCTCAACGGTAGTGAGGCGAATGCGATATGCCACGATGTAAGGTGTACCCGGAACCACAAGCTCGCGGGTACCGCGGCGACGTCCGAGACGCCCCCTCCCTGGAAAGCCGGTGAGGTTTTCCGTCGCGTCAAGGATGAGCCGCGACTGCCTCTCCGCCGCCGCTTCGCTGGATTCCGCGATGTAGGCGTACAGGTCCGCCATCTGCGTTCTGGCCGGCGCAGCCCAGGCAATTCGCATCTTCACGCGGATTTCTTCTTCTTGGACCAGGACGCAACCATCTTCTCGACCTCACTGTGCGGGACGAGTTCCCCGGCATCGGCCGCGCGGATGCCCTCGTCGATCAGGGCAAGATGGTAATCCTGCAACGACAGATACTGGTCCACAGCCTCATTGAGAACGAAGCTGCGGTCGCGCTGCTGGTGGCGAGCGGCGGCATCCAGCTTCTTCACCTTCGCTTCAGGAATGCGGACGGTTACTGTCTTGAGGGCCATAATCAGAGCATATGGGAGAATACAATGGAATACAAGAGAATACAGGAGTATTTCTCTCTGTAACTACGATGTCCCCGCGACCCCTTGCCCCAGGAGTTCCGAAACCGGCTGCCACGCGCGGTGTTGCGACTCGGCAACCGGCCGGCATGTCAGGACGCCATGGAACGTATTCACGCCGGCGGCAATGCCTGCGTCTTCCTGGATCCCAGCATCGGCCCCATGCTTCGCCAGCTTCATCAAATAGGGGAAGGTTGCGTTGGTCAGCGCCAGGGTCGATGTGTTGGGTACCGCCGCGGGCATGTTGGTCACGCAGTAATGCACCACGCCGTCGACCACATACGAAGGTTCGGAATGCGTCGTCGGCCGCGCGGTCTCGATGCATCCACCCTGATCGATGGCCACATCCACGATCACCGCGCCCCGCTTCATCTTCGCCACCATCGCCCGGGTAACCAGCTTGGGCGCAGCCGCGCCTGGAATCAGCACACCGCCGATCACCAGATCGGCGTCATGCACGGCCCGGCCGATGTTGTAGCTGTTCGATGCCAGCGTGTATAGCCGCCCGTTGAAGATGTCGTCCAGTTCGCGCAGCCGGTTCAGATTCAGGTCCACCAGCGTCACCCGCGCGCCGAGCCCCAGCGCAATCCGCGCTGCATTCGTGCCGACGATGCCGCCGCCCAGCACCACGACGTTGCCCGGAGGAACTCCGGGCACGCCTCCCAGCAGCACCCCACGCCCGCCACGCCCCTTCTCCAGATACGCCGCGCCCACCTGGACCGACATGCGGCCGGCAACCTCGCTCATCGGCGTCAGCAGCGGCAGCGTCCCGGCCCGGTCGCGGACCGTCTCATAGGCGATGCCGGTCACCTTGTTCGTCAGAAGCGCGTCAGTCAGTTCAAGCATCGGCGCCAGATGGAGGTAGGTGAACAGCACCAGCCCTTCGCGGAAGTGCCGGTACTCCTTCTCGATGGGCTCCTTCACCTTCACCACCATCTCCGCCAGCCGCCACACGTCAGGCGCTCCGCCGACGATCTCCGCCCCGGCCGCCTGGTACTCGTCGTCGGTCAGCGCGGAAAGCTCGCCTGCATTGTGCTCCACCAGCACCGTATGTCCCGCCGCCACCAGCGCATGCACGCCCGCCGGAGTCACCCCAACCCGGCTCTCGTGGTCCTTCACTTCCTTCGGTACGCCAATAATCATGTCCCAACGGTATCAAATTGGCCGGCGACACCCTCAATCCATCATGGACAAATGGTGTCATTATTGATACCATACTAACCATGGCCGGTTCGGCGAAAGTTCTCGATCAGATGCGTCGGGAGCCAAAGAACGTGAGATTCTCCGATCTGCTGAAAGTTTGCGAGGAGTTTTTCGGCAAGCCGAGGCAATCCGCTAGCAGTCACGTCGTCTTCAAGACTCCCTGGCCCGGCGATCCGCGCGTGAATATTCAGAACGACAAGGGCAGAGCAAAGGCCTATCAGGTCAGGCAGGTATTGCTCGCCATCGACAAGTTGAAGGAGGAAAAACAATGAGCGTCGACCACTACACCTATCGCGTCACCTGGTCGCAGGAAGACGAAGAGTACCTCGGTCTCTGCGTGGAACTTCCCTCACTCTCGTGGTTGGCTGCCACGCCGGTCGAAGCGTTGTCGGGAATCCGAAATGTAGCCGCCGAAGCCGTTGCCGATATGCAGTCGAACGGCGAGCCGGTGCCAGAGCCGCTGGCGGAAAGACACTACAGTGGCGAGTTTCGCGTTCGTATCCCTCCGCAGGTACACCGCTCGCTCGCCATGCAGGCCGCCGAGCAAGGCGTCAGCCTGAACCGCCTGGCGAGCGCGAAGTTGGCTGGCTGAACCATCGCGAAGCTCGGTTGGCGGTTATTCCCAAGTCCATACGTCTCTCCCGGCAGCCGTCCGCGCCAAGCCGTACAATGGGATTGATCTTTTTCACTAGGGAAATACTCACGCAATGTCGTCAAACGGTTATCAAATGCGGTATTCGCGCATCCACAACATGCGCTCGCTGTTCAGTCTTTTTTCGAATGACCTGGCCATCGACCTGGGCACGGCCAACACCCTCGTCTTCGCGCACGGCAAGGGCATCATCGTCAACGAGCCCTCCATCATCGCGGTCAACACCCAGACCAACGAAGTCGAGGCCGTCGGCAAGGAGGCCAAGGAGATGCTCGGCCGCACGCCGGGCAACATCATCGCCATCAAGCCGATGAAGGACGGCGTTATCGCCGACTTCCGCCACACCGAGAAGATGCTGAATTACTTCATCATGAAGGCGCACAACAACCGCAAGCGCATGGTGCATCCGCGCATCGTCATCGGTGTGCCATCGGAGATCACCCAGGTGGAGAAGCGCGCGGTTATGGACTCGGCCTACCGCGCCAAGGCCAGCGAAGTTCATCTGGTCGAGCAGGCCATGGTCGCCGCCATTGGCGCCGGCCTGCCCATCACCGAACCCGGCGGCAACATGGTGGTCGATATCGGCGGAGGCACCACCGACATCGCCGTCATCTCGCTCGCCGGCATCGTCTACTCCCGCTCCGTGCGCATGGCCGGCAACCAGATGGACGAGGCCGTCGTCACCTACCTCAAGCGCAAATACAACCTGCTCATCGGCGAGCGCACCGCCGAGCAGATCAAGATCCAGCTCGGTTCGGCCTTCCCGCTGGACAAGCCGATCACCATGGAGATCAAGGGCCGCAACCTGATCGAAGGCGTGCCCAAGACCATCACCATCGAAGACTCCGAGATCCGCGAGGCGCTCTCGGAGTGCGTCGCCACCATCATCAACGCTATCCGCGTCGCGCTCGAACGCACGCCGCCGGAGCTCTCGGCCGACATCTCCGACCGCGGCATCGTGCTCACCGGCGGCGGCGCGCTCATCAAGAACCTCGACAAGCGCATCCGCGAAGAGACCGGCCTGCCCGTCTCCATCGCCGACGACCCGCTCGCCTCCGTCGTCCTCGGCACCGGCAGAATGCTCTCGGACTTCAAGCTCCTGCGCAAGATCTCGATCGACTGACGGAGGAGCGCCGGCAGTCTCCAACCCGGATCTGTCGGTCTCCCGGCTTCGCCTTCATGTTCGGCCCGCAGCAGATCGGTAACATCGGTGTAACTCCGTGTTAAGCCTTTAGGCAATGGACTTCGTCACCCGGTATAAGAATGCGCTCTTCCTCATCGCGGTCCTGCTGGTGCAGGCGATCGCGCTGGCGATGCAGGTGCGCACACCGGCCGATTCCAGCGAGCCCGACGGACGCAGCGTGCGCTTGATCCGCATGTGGGCGACCTCCACCGTGACCCCATTCGAGCGCGCCGCCCACGCCATCGGCTCCGGCATGAGCCGCGGCTGGGCCGACTACATCGACCTCCGCCACGTGCGCCGTCAAAACCAGGACCTGCAGCAGCAGCTCACGCGCATGCGCATCGAGCAGGCCGCCATCGCCGAGGACGCGCTCCAGGGCCGCCGCCTGCAGACTCTGCTCGCTTTCAAGGAGCGCTATGTCGGGACCACGGTCGCCGCCCAGGTCATCGGCTCCAGCGGCAGCGACCAGTCCCATGTGCTCACCATCGACAAAGGCTCGCGCGACGGCCTCAAGCCCGACATGGCGGTCATCACCCAGGACGGCATCGTCGGCAAACTGCGCGATGTCTTCCCCAATACCGCGCAGGTACTCGAGATCAACGACCAGACCTCGGGCGCGGGCGTCATCCTGGCCAGCACGCGCATCCGCGCCATCCTGCGCGGCACCGTCGCCGGACGCGCGCAGATCGGCAATCTCACCGCCGACTCCCGCATCAAGCCTGGCGAGCAGGTGCTCACCTCCGGCGGCGACCAGGTCTACCCCCGCGGCTTGCCCGTCGGCACCATCCAGAGCATCGCGCCCGACCCCGACCACCAGCCCTACACCGCCATCGTGGTGCGGCCAGCGGTCAACCTCGACCGCGTCGAGGAGGTGTTGGTCATCACCGGCACACAATCCGACCTGCCGCCCGACGCGCAGCAGGACCTTACCGCCGCCGAGGCACAGCACGCAGCCGACCTCAGCGCCGAGCGTCTCCCCGGCATTCATGACAACGACGCACCCGGCCTTCCCGGCAGCCCCACCGGAACTGCTCCGCCGGCAACCGCGGCGCCTGCGAATGGCCTCCCGCCTCCGATCCCCCTTCCCCGCCCGCTGCCCACTGTGCATCCCGACCGCTACAGCGCCGGTTCTTCCCCGCCCGCCTCGACCCTGACTCCCGGCGCCTCCATCGCGCCGCAGTCCGCCCCACCCGCAAGCAACCGGCAGCCCGCACCCAACCCCGACGAGCCGAAATGATGCGACGTCTCCTGCTGCACCGCTCCCCACAAAATCCTTCGCCCGCGGCGAATTCCGGTTAGGCTGAGGGAGGCGAGGATCTCTCCACAAATCTTCATGGTCACACGCAGTTACATGTCGCGCCGCGAGGTTGAGCAGCAGAGCTTCGGCCTGCCGGTCGCCATCTTCGTGCCGCTGGGGGCGATCCTGCTGCAGGTGCTTCTGCCCAGGCTGCTTCCCGCGCTGGCCATCCTCGATCTGCCGCTGGTCGTCACCCTTTTCTTCGCCGTCAGCCGGCGCAGCCCCATCGCCGGAACCATCACCGGCGGGACCATCGGCCTGCTGCAGGATGTGCTCACCAGCCAGCCGATCGGCGTCAACGGCATGGCCAAGTCGGTCATCGGCTACGCCGCCGCCAGCCTGGGCAGCCGCATCGATGTCGAGAACACGGCCACCCGCGCGGTGCTCACCTTCGCCTTCTCCCTGCTGCAGAGCGGGCTGCTCTACCTCATCGAGCGCCGCCTGCTCGGCATCCGCAGCTTCCATGTTCTGTGGCTGCACGAACTGCTCCGTGCGGCGGCCAACACCGCGGTCGCCGTCCCGGTCTTCCTCCTGCTGGACCGCACCAAGCATCCGGAGTAGGGCCGTACCCGCGCGCATGCCCCGGAGGTGGCAGCGATGGCCGCGGCAGAACAACGTAAACTGAAATCAGCAGGAAGTGCCTCATGCCGATTCTCCCCAATCCCGAACGCTACAACGCCCGCGATGAAAAGGTCTCGGCCGGCAAGCTGCACGCCACCCAGTATCTCGTCGTCCTGCTCCTCGCCGTGCTCGCCGCGGGCATGTGGCGCCTGCAGATCCTTGGCGCGGACAGCTACCGCATACTCGCCGAGGCCAACCGCATCCGCAAAGACCCTGTGCTCGCGCCGCGCGGCAAGATCTTCGACCGCGAGGGCCGCATATTGGTCGACAACTACCCCTCCGTCTCCTGCTTTCTGCTGCGCGATCAAGAGAAGGACTTGGCATCCGACATTCCCCTCATCGCCCGCGGCCTCGATCTCCCGGTCGATCAGGTCCAGGCCACGATTCGCCGCTACGCCAGCTCGCCCAGCTACAATTCCATCCCGCTCAAGCAGGACATCACCCCCGATGAGCAGGCCTTCATCGACGCCCACCGCAATGAACTGCCCGAGCTTGAAATGCGCGACACCCAGCGTCGCCTCTACCCGCGCGACGGCTTCGCGGCCCACGTCATCGGCTACGTCGGCGAGATATCGGAAGAGGACCTCAACAGCTCCAAGTTCGACTTCTATCAGCCCGGCGACGTAGTGGGGAAATCGGGCGTGGAGGAGACCTACGACAGTTGGCTGCGCGGCACCGACGGATCGCGCGATGTCATCGTCAACAGCCACGGCAAGGAGGTTGGCCAGCTCGGCCAGCAGCTCGCGATTCCCGGCCACGACCTCCGCCTCACCATCGATCTCGATCTGCAGCGTGTTGCCGAACAGGCCATGGAAGGCCGGAACGGCGCTCTGGTTGCAATGGACCCGCACACCGGCGAGATTCTCGCCATGGTCTCGCGCCCAACCTACGATCCCAATCAGTTTGCCGTCCGCCTCACCCGCAGTTACTGGTCGCAGATCGTTACCGACCCCAACCATCCCCTGATGAACAAGACCATCCAGGCGCAGCTTGCCCCCGGCTCGACCTTCAAGATCATCATGTCGTTCGCCGGTCTCGAAGAGAACGTAGCCCAAACCATGCATGTCATGTGCGCCGGCGGGGCCACCTTCTACGGCCGCTTCTTCGCCTGCGACAAACACCACGGCATGGTAGACATCGACCATGCCATTCCCTGGTCCTGCGACACCTTCTACTACACCCTCGCCGAAAAGCTCGGCATCGATACCATCGCCAAGTACGCCACCGAAGTTGGCCTCTCGCAGAAGACCGGCATCGATCTGCCCGACGAAGCCTCCGGAACCATGCCCTCGACCGCATGGAAGCTGAAAAACTTCCATGACAAGTGGTACGCGGGCGAGGTGATCTCGGTCGGCATCGGGCAGGGCGCGGTCACCGTGACGCCGCTGCAACTGGCACGGGCGCTCGGCGGCATTGCCTCCGGTGGCGCGCTCAAGCGGCCCCACGTCGTCTTCCCCGACGAGCTTCCGCCCGATATGCAGTCGGCCATCGTCGCCAGCTATCCCGGCAGCGGCGACCGCACCGTCCCCCTCACACCGGAGAACTGGGAGACCATCACCGACGCCATGGCCGCGACCACCGTCACGGGAACTGCCGCTGCGGCGCACCTGGAAGGCATCGACTTTGCGGGCAAGACCGGCACCGCTCAGGTCGTCAACCATAGCGCCGGAGCCACCAGCCTGGGCAAAGGAAACGAAAAGGCCAACGCCTGGTTCGTCGGCATGGCGCCGCGCCGCAATCCCGATATCGTCGTTGCGGTGCTGGCTGAGCATGGAGGCTGGGGGGCCGAAGCCGCCGCTCCTCTCGCCGCGCAGATCATTAACGCCTACGTCACCAAGCAGCGCAAGCGCAACGGCAATCTTCTGCAGGTTGAGGCCCCCAAGCGCGCCGCGCCTCCCAGCAGTCCCCCCAACGCCCCACAGCCCGCGCCCGCGCCGGCCACGCCCACGACCATCTCCGCCATTGCACCCGGTCCAAAAGCCCCCAAACTCCCGGAACCCAACCACCCGTGACCGCGATCCAACCCCGACCGCTCTAGCTTATGCGCCGCTTCTCCTCCTTCCGCGACTTCGACTGGACCCTCCTCATCCTGGTGCTGCTGATCTCCGTCATCAGCGTGCTCGAAATCAAGTCCGCCACGCTGCACACCAAGTTTCACGGCTTCGGCGAAAAGCAGGTCGAGTTTCTGCTGTTTGGCCTCGTGCTGATGTTTCTCATCTCCTTCATCGATTATCACCGCCTGATCGATAGCGCGCCCTGGGCGTATGGCATCGGACTTCTGGCCCTGGTGGCTGTGCTGCTGGTGGGCACCAAGGTGATGGGCGGAAGGCGATGGATCAACCTCGGCGGCGGGGTGCACTTTCAGCCGTCGGAATGGGTGAAGCTCATTCTGATTCTCGCCGTTGCCCGCTACTTCTGGGGCCTGGCCGGGCGCGAGCTAAGCTGGCTCGACGTCGGCAAGGCGTTCGGGATGGTCGGCCTTCCCATGCTGCTGGTGCTCAAGCAGCCCGACCTAGGCACCGCGCTCACTTACTTCCCCGTCCTCATCGCCGGGCTCTTTCTCGGCGGCATCCGCATCCAGAAGGTCGCCATCCTGCTGCTTGGCTTCGCCATTGTCATCGGCGGCGCATGGATGAGCGGCAAGCGCCTGAAGCCCTATCAGCAGGCCCGCATCAACAGCTTCATCAACCCCGACACCGACCCCAAAGGCGCTGGCTACCAGATCAAGCAGTCCCTCATCGCCGTCGGCTCCGGCGGCCTGTGGGGCAAAGGCACCAACAAAGGCACCCAGACGCAAGGCGACTTCCTCCCCATTCCCTACACCGATTTCATCTTCGCCGCCTTCTGCGAGGAGCACGGCTTCGTCGGCGGCATAAGCATCCTGCTGCTCTACTTCCTCATCCTGACGCGCTTGATCCAGAACGCTCAACAGGCATCCGACATGCCCGGCACCTTCATCATCATGGGGGTGGTCGCCGTCATCCTCTTCCAGATTGTCGTGAATATCGGGATGGTCGTCGGTCTGATGCCGGTCACCGGAATCCCGCTGCCCCTGATGAGCTACGGGGGATCGTCGATCCTGTTCACCTTCCTCTCCCTCGGAATCGTCATGAACATCCGCATGCGCCGCTTCGTAAATTAAATCCGGCGAAAGGTTGCGTTTTTTTACAACGCCGATCTGCCCGAGTTGGCGTACATTGAGTTCAGCAGTTTGGGCCCTCCGCAAGTGACGCCATTCTCGACCCCTCGGCGAACGTTCATGATGTTGAGACGAGTGTTCGCATTCACTCTCGCCCTCGCCCTGCTTCACGTCAGCGGATTCGCTCAGTCCAAGACACCCGGTCTCGCCCCCACCGCCGCGAAGTCCCCCGACACCGCGCTGGCTATCGCCGACGTGCACCCCAGCCCGAACAGCTTCCACTTCACCTACCTCCGGGTCATGCCGCCCGCTAGGGGCCGCTATGCTCTGCACCAGGCGACCCTGCTGGACTTGATCGTGACCGCCTACGGAGTAGAGCCCAAAAACGTCCTCGGTGGTCCCTCGTGGATTGATTTTGATCGCTTCGACGTAACTGCGCAGATCCCGTCGAATGCCACCCAGGCAGACGCCAACCTGGTGCTGCGTTCCGTGCTGGCTCAGCGGTTCAAGCTGGCCGCGCACACTGATATGAAGCCCGTGCCGGCGCTTCTGCTCCGCGCAGGCAGCGGACCGCCGAAGCTCAAGCCAGTTGCGGACCCCGCGGCCAATTCAGTCTGCCAGCACCACCAGCCCTCGTCTCTGCCCGCTCCCGGCGGTCCCCCTCCCACTACCCTTTCCTTCTCCTGTCGCAACCTGACCATGGAGCAGTACGCGCAGGATCTGCATAGGATGTTCAGCGACAAGCCAGTCGTCGATCTCACCGCGCTCAAGGGCGCATGGGACTTCGACGTTACCTACACGCTGCGGCCCGATCGCCAGGGCATAGACTTCGCGGATGCGATCGAAAAACAACTCGGCCTGAAGGTTGAGCCGGGAACTACACCGCAGCCGGTCGTGGTGGTCGACAGTGCCGTCGAACAGCCCACCACCAACCCTCCTGGACTCGAGAAAATCCTGCCTCCACCACCTCCGCTGGCATTCGACGTGGCCGTGATCAAGCCGAGCGCGCAGCCGTCGAGCGGCGGCTTCGGGGTCAATCGCGAGGCAAACCAGGTCAGGTTCACCAACATATCGATCCAGGGCCTCATCAGTTACGCTTGGGACATGAGCGCCGCGATGATTGCCGATCCGCCTGCGTGGATTGACAAAGACCACTGGGACGTTCTCGCAAAGTGGAACGCCGAGCCGCCCCCAGCCGGGAACCCCGGCGCGCCCCAGCAGACGCCCCCCGAAGACGTCCGCGCTATGGTGCGCACGCTCCTTGCCGACCGGTTTCAACTGAAGAGCCATAGCGAAAACCGCATTGCTCAGGCAGACGCCTACACCCTCTTCGCGGCCAATCCCAGGATGAAGAAGGCCGATCCGGCCAACCGCACCTCCTGCAAGGAAGGCCCCGCGCCCGGCGCGAAAGACCCTCGCGCCACCAACCCCACCCTCTCCGAAGTGGTCACCTGCCAGAATGTCACCATGGCTCAATTCGCCTCGGAGATCCAGTACTATGCGCGGGACTACATCAAGACGCCCGTGCTGAATGCCACCAACCTCGACGGCGCCTATGACCTCACCCTCAGTTTCAGCAGCAGGGATGCCGCTCGCGGTGTAGTTACCACTCCGTCCGGTGGCGCTGCCCCACCGCCGTCCACAGACCCGTCAGCCTCCTCTGATCCAAGCGGTGCGATCTCCTTGCCGGACGCCATGTTCAAGCAGCTGGGACTGCGGCTGGAGATGCAGAAACGCTCCGTACCCATGCTCGTAATCGACCACGTTGAACCAAAGCCGACGGACAACTAGCCAGCTTGGTTCTAGAATGGCTGGGAGCTTATCGCCTCAAAATAAATATCAACTGGGGTCGAATCTGGCACCCCACAAGACGCGCGCAGCGGTTTTGGTGCATACTGGATTTACCCGGCTGTTACACCACGCCGGGGCAACCTCCGCTCCCGTTGGTGCACATTGGCACCGGGCTCGCGGCGTCAGAGTTTCGCAGGTTTTTTCAAAGATTAGAAAAAGGCCGGCCAGGCGAGTAATCAAGTTCCGTTGGCCGGACAGGTTTGAAGGGAATGATTGCATCCGGACCGAGAACGGCCAACCCTCAAGTTCGATCTGAGGTAGTTTTGGTCACAAAATCCGCATGCCCATTTTCGCTCGAAGCATCCCCAGTGTCCCCGATCGCTTTTGTTATGAACCAGTTCGCGCCTCCACCGGGTGCGCTCTGGCCGCAGTCTGCGTCGAGTTTCGGCTCCTGCCTGCATCCATCGGTCCACATCGCTTCCCGATCCCGCACCCTGTCCGTACCCTCGGTGAGCGGCAACTAGCACCCAGCTAGCGCCCCTCCGATCCTCTCGCCTGCCCTGTCGCTCAGCTTCCGGCCACTAAACCCGGAGCGGGCAGAAAGAGCAGGAAATGTCGAAAGAAATTTATATCTCCAGCACGCCTCATGAGACGCGTCTGGCCATCGTCGAAGACGAAGCCCTCACCGAAATCTACTACGAGCGCGAGAACGAATACACCCTCGCAGGTTCCATCTACAACGGTCGCGTCACCCGCGTGCTCCCGGGCATGCAGTCGAGTTTCGTCGACATCGGACTCGAACGTGACGCATTCCTCTATATCACTGATTTCATGGAAGAAGTTCCGGACTCGGAAGAGTTCGATACCACCCCTGCCGGCGAACGCGCGCCGCGTACCATCAGCGCCGAGAGCGGCGACGGCGGCGCTGCCCGCACCGAATCCAGCGGGCGCAACAACGAGCGTGGCGGCCGAGGCCGTCGCGGCGGGCGCGACCGCGACCGCAACCCAGAGCGTAATCCAGACCGTCAGGCCAGCCCGGAAGCAGCGCCCCGAATCGACCAGGACTCTGTTCCCGCCGTTCCCCCGGAATTCAGTGACGCCGGCGAAATCGGAGAAGGCGCTCCTGGCGCTGAAGCCAACCGGCGCTGGCGTGGGCGTCGCGGACGCCGTCGCGGGCGCGGCCCCTCTGGCCAGCCTGGCGATCCCGAGCAGGAAGGCGCCGCACCAGAAGTCCCGGAAGGCGAAGCCTCCAGCGAGCGCGACCCCACCTACCCCGAGATCGCCGCTGCCGAATCCACGGTCGCCCCCCCCGATCTTGGCGGCGGCCGCCCACGCCGCGACGACAGCCGCAGCCAGCGCCGCGACGGCCAGCGCTTCGACGGCCCCCGCCGGGACTCCAATCAGCGCCCGGATCAGCGCGAGCATCGCGCTCCCCGCGGCATCGCACCGTCGCGCGACCGCTACGGCGTCGACAGCGGCGAAGCCGGCGGGACCGGCCCGGTCTTCAACGCTTATCCCGACGCCGACTCGGGACCAACGCCCGAGCCGCTCATTCTCCCCGGCGAGTCGCTCTCCAAGTACCGCAAGGGCGAAGAGCCTGCCGCGACGTCCACGGTCGCACCGGCGTCTGCGCAGCCAACCGCGGTCACGCTCGCGCCTCCGGCCAATCTCTACACCGTCGCGGCCGGATGGGATGGCGGCGACGTCCTCCCCGGCGAGACCCTTTCCCGCCGCCGCCCGGCCGACTCCCGTCCCGAATCCCGCACTGGCTCCCGCCGCGATTTTGAACGCGAGCCGAGACGCGACGACCGCCCCGGCCGCAGCGACCGCTTTGGCCGTGACACCCGCTCCGAATTCGGCAAGAACGCACCGGCTGCCCAGCCGCAACCCATTGCGGTCGAGGAGCATCTCGCGCCGCCCTCCGCAACCCCCGCCCCGGAGCCGATTCAGAATCTCTCCGAACCCAGCAATGCTCCAATCTTGGAGACCCCGGCCGCTGAAGCTCCCCTTCTCGCCGCTCCGGGAGCGCCTGTCCCCGCGCCCGATCCGGCCCCGCACGTCGAAACCGAGTACGAGCCGGACGCAGCCTCCGCCTCCCACCGTGTCGACCCGCTCCCGCGCACCGAGTTTCGCCAGAGCGCGCCCGTCCTCGACCCGCCTGCCGAGGCAGTAGCGGAAGCATCCACCCCCGTCGCTGAGACCCTCGCCGCCATCGACATAACCGCCGACGCACCCATTGCCGGGCCAATCGATGAACCCGCCCCCGTGGCCCACGACGTCACCTCAATCTCCGCCACCGGCGAGATGCTTTCCGAACCCGCCGAGGTCCTGCCCGAAGCGACGCCGCACCCCGCTCCGATGGAGGTTCAGGAACCCGCGTCGCCCATCCGCCACGAGGGCGCAGTCCTATCCGCCACCGCGGACGCCGACCTTGCCGCTCCGGTTCCCAACGGTTTCGCCCCCGGTACCGGCGAACTCCAGGAAGAGATCCTCGAGGACGAGGAATTGGAGGGCACAACTCTCCACGCCAGCTCCATCGAGGAAATGGACGACCTGGAGGAGGAGACGCTCGAAGGCGCGGCCGATCTCGGCACCATGCTCCGCGAGATGTCCATCGACAACATCACCCGCACTCTGCCCGACATCGAAGATATCGACGAAACCGAGGAAGACGACCTCGAAGAAGACGATCTCGAAGAGGACGAAGAAGAAGAAGAGGGCCAGGACGCCTACGAGATCGACGACCGCGCCGGCTCAGACGAGGCTGCCGATTCCGGCTCCGGCGCCGGCGATGACCTCCAGGACCAGGCAGCCCGTTCAGGCGGCGCAGCGGACACCGGATTCTTCGAAGAGCAGTTCGGACAGCCCGGGCAGGAGCAGTCAGCCGACGCACCCGCCCCAGCCCGCGACGCCGGCCGCGACCTCGGTCGCGATTCTGACCGTCGTGGCGGACGGCGCGATGGCCGCCGCGGCCAGCGTGGCGACCGCGATCGTGGCCGTGGAGGCCGCAACAGTCACTCCGGCCGCGGACGCATGTCCATGCAGTCCACCAATATGCCTGCTATCAGCGATCTGCTGAAGCCCGGCCAGGAGATTCTGGTCCAGATCGCCAAAGAGCCGATCGCCAAAAAGGGCGCCCGCATCACCTCCCACATCGCGCTTCCCGGCCGCTTCCTGGTCTTCATGCCCACGGTCAACCACACCGGTGTCTCGCGCAAAATCGAGTCCGACGCCGAACGCCGCCGCCTCAAAGACATCCTGCTGAGCGAAAAGGGCGATGCCACTGGCGGCTTCATCGTCCGCACCGCCGCCGAGGGCGCCAGCGAAGAGGAACTGCGCAGCGACCTCCGCTTCCTGCTCAACCTCTGGGCCGACATCAAGAACCGCTCCGAGTCCTCCAAGTCGCCCGCGCTCATCTATCACGACCTCAACCTCGTCGAGCGCATCCTCCGCGATCAGGTCACCGACACCTTCTCGGCCATCTGGGTCGACACCGAAGACGCCTACGAGCGCGTCCTGCGCTTCCTCCAGCGCTTCCAGCCCTCGCTCATCCGCCGCGTCAAGCTCTACCTCAAGGAGACGCCGCTGTTCGAGCAGTTCGGCATCACCGAGGAGATCAACAAGGCCCTCCGCTCCAAGGTTTGGCTCAAGTCCGGCGGCTCCATCGTCATCAACCAGACCGAAGCCCTGGTCGCCATCGACATCAACACCGGCAAGTTCGTCGGCAAGACCGCGCGCCTGGAAGACACCATCGTCAAGACCAACCTCGACGCCATCCCCGAGATCGTTCGCCAGATCCGTCTGCGCGACCTCGGCGGCATCATCATCATCGACTTCATCGACATGGACGAGCGCCGCAACCGCAACCGCGTCATGGCCGCTCTCGAAGACGAACTGAAGTCCGATCGCGCCCCGTCGAAGGTGCTCCAGTTCAACGATTTTGGCCTGGTCGCCATCACTCGCAAACGCGTCAAGCAGTCGCTCGAACGCACGCTCTCCACCCCCTGCACCGTCTGCCAGGGAACCGGCATGGTCAAGTCCCCGGTCACCGTCTGCAACGACATCTACATCGAGATGCGCAAAATGCACAAGCATCTTGAGCGTGGCGATGTCATGCTCCGCGTCCATCCCGAAGTCGTCAAGCAGTTGAAAGCGGCCGGCGCAAAATGGCTCCAGGAGATGGAAGAGATGGTTGGCAAGACCATCCTGGTCAAGAGCGACCCGGCCCTGCATCCGGAACAGTTCGACATCCACTAAAGGCGAGTTCCAGGTTGCCAGTTCCTGGTTGCCGGTTGCCGGTTGCCAGTTGCTGGTTGCCAGTTGCCGGTTGCCGGTTGCCAGTCGCCGGTTGCCAGTTGCTGGTTGCTGGTTGCCAGTTGCTGGTTGCCAGTTGCTGGCTGCTGGCTGCCGGTTGCAGGTTGCAGGTTGCCGGTTGCCGGTTGCAGGTTGCCGGTTGCTGGTTGCCGATTGCCAGTTGCCAGTTGCTGGTTGCCAGTTGCTGGCTGCCGATTGCAGGTTGCCAGTTGCAGGTTGTCAGTTGCGAATTGCCGGATAATCAGTCGCTGGCTATAGGAGCGCACTGGCGGGCCAAAGGCCCGCGCTATCGTAACCTGGGGCAGCGCCCCAGGATACCGGGGCGAGCAACAACAAGCGGGCTGAAGGCCCGCGCTAAAACTCGTTACCCACCGTCCCAACCATCGGCGACCCGCAACGCCTCTGGCTCCGATTGACCCGGCAACTGACAACTGCTTTCCTGAAACTATTGCCTGTTCGCAGTGATCCAAAACTCGCGATGGCGCGTCTTAACAAAGCAATGAGATGATTGGTGGTTCCCAGTAACGGCTGGCCACAACAAACTCAACCGATTCGGGTTAGGAAACTCGAAGGACTTTCGCAAACAAAAAAGGGAGTCACAAAAGACAATGAACACCAACCGCACTTTCTTCGGTATTGCGTGCCGCGCCGCGGCAGTCAGCTTCCTGATGGCGGGATCGGCCTCGCTCATGCAGGCCCAGCAATCCTCGACCGTCCTTTCCGCCCCCAGGACGCCTCTCTTCCTGGCGCCTGAATCGACTCCGCTGGACCTGGCTGGCACGTCCTCGTCCAGTAGCAGTTCCTCGTCCTCCGGCGACGCCACACCTTCCTACGCCAAATTGGATCTCGACTCCGCAGCTCTGGGCAGTTCCCAGCCGCCTCCCCGCCGCACCTACGGCCGCCCCACCTACGCCAGCGGCAACACCAACCCTGACGGCTCCCCCAAATACTTCGGCCTTGGGGGCTTCGGGGCTGCCGTTCCGCTGGGAATTACGCACAAGTACGAGACCGAGAGTTGGGGTCTTCAAATCGGCGTCGGACGCAGTTGGAGCAAGACCCTCGGCGTCGATGCGGAATTCAACTACGACCACTTCGGCCTTCAAGGCGCAACCATCGCCAACCAGGAGTACATTTACAACTGCGTGCCAACCGACGGCGTCTGCGTATCCGACGGCCTGTTCACCAACCTCGACGGCAACAATCACGTCTGGTCGTTTACCATAAACCCCAGCTTCACCCTTCCCACCGAAGGCACCTGGGGCGCGTACGTGGTGGTCGGCGGCGGCTACTACCACAAGGTCACCAACTTCACCGAGCCCACGGTCGAGGAAACCATCTACGGAGAATACGAGGCGGATGCGAACGTCGACCACTACACCAGCAACGCATTCGGCGTAAATGGCGGCTTCGGCATCACCTACAAGTTCTCCAAGTTTTCCAACGAGCGCTTCTACCTCGAAGCAAAGTACGTCCTCATGCTCGACTCGCAGCGCACCGGGTACACCGCAGCCAACGTAGCCACAACCAGCTACAGCGGCTATGATGCCTACCCCGCCAACAGCGACCGCACCACCTTCGTCCCCATCAAGGTCGGCATTCGCTTCTAAACCGCGCTTCTTTACCGATTCCCGCGAAGCCCGGCTCCCCCGCCGGGCTTCGTTGCATTCTGAGAATGTGATACATGGTCCTGCCGGACGGGCCCACCCCGCGTAGAGCGGTCTCTCGTAACCCTTCAACCTTGTCGTGGCCAAAGAGACACCTCTGCGGTTCTCCCACTGGGCTACACGGCATCCCTGCTGCGACCATCGGGAGCACCGCGCGAAGCAGTAAAAAGGCGTGCGAACGCCCTAAATCCCCACCGGATACGGCTTCTCGTGCACCTCGGCCCCGCTCGCCTTGCCCCCGCGCTCGAACCGCCCTTGCAGCAGGCTCAGCAACGCGGTGTACCAGTACCCAAACACAAACAGCACCAGGAACGGCACCGTGAAGTAGTTCTCCGTCGTGCATGCGTACCACACCGTCCACGCAAAATAGCCCCCGATCGCCAGCTCGATCCACGGCACAATCCCCAGCCGCTTGCGGTACACCTTCGCCTGGCTGGCCTCGCCTTTCTTCTTCACCCGGTACTTCGGCGTGCGCGCAAACGCCGTCTTGTATCCAAACAGCGCCTCCATTACCGCCTTGGTGTTGGTGATCGTCAGCCCCACCCCGCCCAGCGCCATCAGCACCGGCACATACAGAAACGTCTTGTACCACGTCTTCGGATGCAGTTCCTTCTGGCTCACCAGGTAGAACGTCGACACCGACATCGTGCTTGCCACAAACAGCGGCAGGTCGATCAGCACCATCTGCAGATAGCCCTGCCAGCTCCGGATAATCATCGCCGGCATCAGCAGCACGCTCAGCACAATCATCAGCGGATAGCTGATGTTCGCCGTCAGGTGGTACCACGCCTCCAGCTTGGTATGCCACGGCGCATCGCTCTTCAGCACCTGCGGCAGGATCTTCTTCCCCGTCTGGATCAGCCCCTTCGCCCAGCGCGCCTGCTGCGTCTTGAAGGCCGTCATCTCGATCGGCAGCTCCGCCGGGCACTCCACGTCCTGCAGGTATTTGAACTTCCATCCCGCCAGTTGCACCCGGTAGCTCAGGTCGGTATCTTCGGTCAGCGTATCGTGCTGCCATCCGCCGCCGTCGGAGATCGCTTTCCTCCGCCACACTCCCGCTGTGCCGTTGAAGTTGAAGAACACGCCCGCCCGCGAGCGCCCGCCGTGCTCCAGCACAAAGTGCCCATCCAGCAGGATCGCCTCCACCTGCGTCATGAAGCTGTAGTTGCGGTTCAGGTGCGTCCACCGCGTCTGCACCATCCCGATGCCCGGCTCGGCAAAGTGGTGCACCACCTTCATCAGCCAGTCCGGCGGCGGCACAAAATCGGCATCGAAGATCGCGACCAGCTCCCCCTTAGCCACCTTCAGTCCCGCATCCAGCGCACCCGCCTTGTACCCATGCCGGTTGGTGCGATGCAGATATACGATCGCCTGCGGCGCCAGTCCCGCAAATCCGCGCCGATAGCGCTCCACAATCTCCTGCGCCACCTCCACCGTCTCGTCGGTCGAGTCGTCCAGCAACTGCACCTCGAACCGGTCCCGCGGATACTCCAGCCGGCACACCGCATCGATCAGCCGGTCCACCACAAACTGCTCGTTGAAGATTGGAAGCTGCACCGTCACAAAGGGAAGCTCGCCCTCCGCGTACCGGCCGCCCGGCTCGTCCCACTTCGCCGCCTTGTCTTTGTTCCGGTAGTACAGCCACACCAGTTGGTAGCGATGGATCCCGTAAAACGCCAGGATGATCATCACCAGGAAGTACGGGACCAGCATCGAGATGTCGAACGCGTTCCAGTGGTACAGGTGCCGGAACTCGCTGCCGCGGGCATACTTGGCCGCCAGGCCGTGCAAGATGCCCTTTGACGCCAGAAACATAGCCAGCATAGGGTGCAGACTGTAAACAAAAGATGGCAGCAGAATACTCCGCAGGCAGGTTTGCCGTTCTCGACGATTCTACCCTTAGCTCAACATCATTGCCCGGTACGCCGCATCCCGCTGCGCCGGCTCGAACCCAGAATCGCGAATCACCCATCGCACATCCTCTTCGCTCGCGCCCTCCGCCGGCACCCACCCCACATCGTTCGCTCCGAACCGCAGCCCCGTCTGCAGCACCTTCAGCCCGTGCCCCGCTCGCACCGCCTGCACATTCTCGATGTTGTCCAGAAACATCCGCCCGACCGCCAGCGTCTTCAGCCGCTCCACTGCCGTCGCCCCATCCAGATCCCGCCCGCCAGGCGCGTCGGCGGCTACCGGAACAAACGCCGCAAACCCGCCCGTCTCCTCCTGCAAATTCTGCACTGCTCGCAGAAAATCGACGCGCTGCTCCAGCGTCTCGCCCGCGCCAAACACCATCGCCGCCGCGGTCCGCATCCCCAGCCCATGCGCCGCGCGCTGCACCTCAATCCACCCCGCCACACCACCAGTCAGGCTAACTCCGCCACCCGCAATCGCATCCAGCCCCGCGTCCTGCAGGCGTGCCACCGCTTCGCACAGCCCCATCCCGCCGTCAGCAGCTATCGCCCTCACCTCCGTCGCCGTTACCCCCTCAATCCAGAGCGCAGGAAACCGCTTCCGGATCTCCCGCACCGTCCCCTCAATCTCACCGCCGACGCCACCCCTAAGGCACACTCCGGTGCCCCCCGCATCCACCGCCTCACCAATCCTGCCGCAAATCCCATCCAGCGATGCCCCGCCGCCAACCTCGACCTCGCACCCGACCACATACGTCACCACGCCCTCCGGATGCAGCCGCCGGCGCACCGCATCGGCCTCCATCCCAATTCCCACCAGATCGTCGCTCCGCAAGCAATCCAGAGCCTGTTCCCTGCCGATTCCCATCGCAAACTCCCTCTGCTCCTCGAATATCTAACGCACCATGCGGACCACAACCAGCGCGAACGTCATCGCCATCAGCACCAGCACCACCCACAGCAGCCGCACCGCCATCCCCATCGTCTTCTCCAGTTTGGCGATCCGCTCCTCCGCGCCTTCGATTCCCATCCGCGAGCGCGTTACAGCCACTGCCATCTCGGCTATCTGCGTGCTGTGCTCCTGCAACAGGCGCGAGACTCCCGCCTGCGCCTCCGTCATGCGGCCCATCTGCCTGCGCACGTCCGCGCCCAGCGCCGCCAACGCGGCCTCCTGCGCCTTTTCGCTGGCGCTTTTGCCCGCGAGATATTTGTCCGCCATCGGCATCAGCCGCGAGAAATGAGGTAAAAGGTCCAGCAGCAGTTGGGGCCACATGACTCTAGTCTACGTGCTCGGACAGCACCGAGACCATCGACGCCGCCCGCCGCCGCCTTCCCAGCAGCACCGCCACCACCGCCAATATCAGGATCGCGGTCATGATCGTCTGCGACCACAAGCAGTAGATGCACCACTTCTCGATTACATACGCCTCGATGAAACTCAGGAACGCCGCGCAGAAGAACCCCACGCGCGCCAGCTCCAGCACAATCCGGATTCGTCCCATCAGCGCGCACAGCCCGATCAGCACATACCCGGCAATCCCGATCACCGCCACCGGAACGTGCAGCCCATGCGCGTGCAGTTGACCGGCCTCGTCATAGTCCTCGAAGGTGTACGGCGGAAACACCGAGTACTTCCCGTGATTGACCGTTCCGCAATCGAACTTCTCCGTTACCGCACACGGTGGCGCCGCCGCCGGGTCCATGTAGTGAATCCGCAGCGCCAGTGCGCTCACCACCACGCCTGCCACGGCCAGAACTGCAATCAGATATTTCATGCACTCCATCTTACGTCCCGCCCCGCGGGTGCCAGGAAATATTCTCTTCCACTCAGCGCCGGTGCGCGTATGCTGGATCATCCTGAGAACCTGACGAAGGGCCGCGTTCCACAATCTCCCGAAGGAGCCAACCCTATGCAGTGCCCCGCGTGTCACAACGAAGTCGAGCCCACCGCCTTTTGCAGTCACTGTGGGGCCCCGCTCTCCACCGCCGCTCCGCCCCCGGCCGCCGCTCCCGGACCGCCCCCGGCCGCCACATCCGCAGGCATCAGTACCAACCTCGCCGCCGCCCTCGCCTACTTCACCTTCATCCCGGCAGTCCTCTTCCTGCTGATCGAGCCCTACAACAAAATCCCGCTGGTCCGCTTCCATTCGTTCCAGTCGATCGGCCTCTTCGTGGTCTGTCTCGGAGTGGACGTCGTTCTCAGGATGTTCCCGCTCGGCTTGATGTGGATGTTCTCCGGTCTCATCTCCCTGGTCTTTTTCGTGATCTGGCTCGTCGTCGTCCTCAAAGCTTCCCAGGGCCAATGGTTCAAGCTGCCCATCATCGGCGACTTCGCCCTCAAACAAGCCCAAAGCTAATCCCCGCGGTCTTCCATCCGGTCGCCGGGTGCCCCATTCATCGCGGCTTCATCGCGATGGGTGGGGGCCGGATGCCCCATTCTCCGCCGGGTGCCCCATTCATCGCGGCCTCATCGCGATGGGTGGGGGCCGGATGCCCCATTCATCGCCGGGTGCCCATTCATCGCGGCTTCATCGCGATGGGTGGGGGCCGGGTCGTCCCGTCTCCAACGTCACCATCTCTCCGCCTTCAATCCCAGTCGTCTTTCCATCACCGCAATTGCCTCCGCGCTCTCATCCACCATGCAGAACGCGCGCCCATTTCGCGCCGCCGCCTCGCCCGCCGTCCCGCTGCCCGCAAAAAAGTCCAGCACCAGGTCGCCCGGGTCCGAATGCACCCGCACAATCCGCTCCAGAATCCCCAGCGGCTTCTGCGTCGCATACCCGGTCTTCTCCTTGCCCGTCGGCGACACGATCGTGTGCCACCAAACGTCCGTCGGCGTCTTGCCCCTCGCCGCTTTCTCCGCACCCACCAGCCCCGGCGCCATATAGGGAATCCGGTCGCTCTCGCCCAGGTTGAACGTGTACCGCGTCGGGTCCTTCGTGTACCACAGGATGCTGTCGTGCTTGGCCGGCCACCGCTTCGTCGCCCGCGCCCCGTAGTCGTACGCCCAGATAATCTCGTTCTGAAAGCACTCCCGCCCCGAACCCGCGCGCAAGCCCCCGCTCTTGTCCTTCAGCTCAAAAATCTCATCCAGCATCACCTTGCAGTAGTGCGCCTCGCGGTAGTCGATATGGAAGAACAGACTCCCCGTCGGCGCCAGCACCCGGTGCGCCTCCCGCAGCCGCGGCCGCAGAAACCCCAGAAAGTCCTCGAACCGGTCCGCATAACCTCCCGCTTTTCCAGGAGCGGCCCCGTCCGCCCCACCGTTTACCAGCTCCGTCCGGTACCGCCGCCCGCCAAAGCCCACCCGGTCGCCCGCCTCATCCTGCACCGTCTTCATCCGCAGCCGCGTCTGCCGCTTGCCTGTGTTGAACGGCGGATCGATATAGATCAGCGCCACCGAACCCGTCTTCATCCGGCCGAGCGCCTCCAAATTGTCTCCGTGCACGATCCGGTTCAATCCATTCCCTCGCCTGTCCCCTTCAGACTATCCCCAACGCCCCGTACAGGAAATCAATTGTGACCCCCGCACTCCAGGGAGTATCGTTGCAATCGGTCCCACATAGCGACGAACGGTGTGTCGAAATGCCTGATACTGCGACTCTGAAGCCTTCCAAGCCGCAAATCCCACCCCCCGCCGACGCGGTCGCGCCAACCTCGACTCCCGCGCGCACCTTCGCCATGCTCTCCCATCGCGGCCGTGTCCGACAGACCAACCAGGACGCTTGCGCCGCGCTGCCCGAGCACGGCGCCTTCGTCGTCTGCGATGGCATGGGAGGCGCCGCCGGGGGCGAAGTGGCCAGCCATCTCGCCAGCGAGACCTTCCTGAACAGCCTCGCTCACTCCCGCCGCAAGCCGTCCAAAACAACATCCAGCAAGCCGCTGGACTCTGCCGGGCCTTATCCTCCCAACCACCCCCGCACCCGTCTCCAACAGGCCATCTGCGCCGCCAACCACGCCGTCTTCCAACGCGCGCAGAGGTCCCGCGCGTTGCACGGCATGGGCACCACCCTCGTCGCCCTGCTTTGGGACGAAGCGCCCACCCCCACGCTTTGGCTGGCCCACGTCGGCGACAGCCGCTGTTATCTCTTCCGCCGCGGCGCCCTCCAGCAGCTCACCCTCGACCACTCCCTCGTCGAGGAGCAGGTCCGCGCCGGCCTCCTCAGCCCCTCCCAGGCTGCCCAATCGCCTATCCGCAACATCATCACCCGCGCCATCGGATCGCAGCCCGAGGTTGAGCCCGAGATCGCCGCCCACACCCCCGAGCCCGGCGACCTCTACCTCCTCGCCTCCGACGGCCTCACCCGCGAGCTCACCGACGTCCAGATCGCCCTGGTCCTCGCCCAGGCTTCCGGCCCCACGCTCGAAGCCGCCTGCCAGGCCCTGGTCGACGCCGCCAAAAAGAACGGCGGCCACGACAACATCACCGTCCTCCTCGTCGCCTGCCCCTAGTGGGGTGCCTCAAAAGCTCGGGACACCATTGCCTTGGCGATTAAGCCCCTCTACCCGTCCAAGCCCATCTACCCGCCTAAGCCCATCTACCCGCCTAAGCCCATCTACCCGTCGTCATTCTGGAGCGAAGCTCCAGAATCTCCGTATTGGCTTTGCCCTTGCCCGTTCTCCTGTTTAGACTCATACCAAACAGGAGACTCAATGCCCAAGGAGCTTTACTTCGAGGACTTCCACGTCGGCCAGAAATTCAACTCCATCGGCAGTTACAAAGTCACCGCGGCCGAGATCAAGGAGTTCGGCGAGAAGTACGACCCTCAGCCCTTCCATCTCGACGAAGCTGCCGGCGAAGGCTCCTTCTTCCACGGCCTCGCCGCCTCCGGCTGGCTCACCGCCGCCATCGTCATGCGCCTGCGCGTGCTCTCCATCCACGTCGCCGGCGGCATGATCGGCGCCGGCGCCGAGCAGATGCGCTGGACCGAACCCGTCCGCCCCGGCGACTCCATCCGCACCGAGATCGAGGTCGTCGGCGTCCGCTACGCCCGCACCCGCAAGGACTACGGCGTCGTCACCACCACCACCAATGCCTACAACCAGGATGGCCACGTCGTCCTCCGCGCCACCGTCAACTTCCTCGCCCCCCTCCGCCCCACCGCGTAAAATCAGGTTGTCATTCTGACCCTGAACGAAGGGAAGGGGAAGAATCCCCGCATTTCGTCCGTGCCGCCACCAACCCCAGAGCGCGCCTCAGCCGTCACCCTGTCGCGCCTCTTTCGCCCCGCCCTCGCCGCCAGCCTCACCGTCTCCGCGCTCCTCTTCTTCCTCTGGAGCTGGCGCTGGCCCCTCGTCGGCGACGCGTCTCTCATGCACTACATCGGCTTCCTCATCCAGCGCGGCTGGGTCCCCTACCGCGACCTCGGCGACATGAACATGCCCGGCTCCTACCTCATCGAGATCGCCGCCATGCGCCTCTTCGGCCCCGGCGCCCTCGCCTGGCGCCTCTTCGACTTCACCCTCCTCGCCCTCGCCTCCGCCGCCCTCTTCGCCATCGCCAAACATCCGGGTGCCCCATTCGTGACAGCTTCATCGTCACGGGTGGGGTCCACAGAACAAAGCCCGGGTGCCCCATTCGTGACGGCCTCACCGTCACGGGTGGGGTCCACAGAACGATTTCTCCCCGCACTCTTCGCCTCATCCCTCTTCATCCTCGTCCACGGCCGCGACGGCCTCGCCCAGGGCGGACAGCGCGACCTCACCATGGCCGTCTGCCTCCTCGCCGCTACCGCCTTCCTCCTCCATGCCGTCCGTCACCGCGGATGCTGGCCCGCCGCCGCCTTTGGCCTCCTCTCCGGTATCGCCGTCACCATCAAGCCCACCACCCTGCTCCTCACCCTCGCCCAACTCGCGCTCGCTCTTTATGCCCTTCGCGTCGCCGCCTCCTCGAACGAACAACGAAGAACGAACACCGGGCAACGCCTTCTCACCGCTTCCGCCGCAATCGCCTATCTCATCGCGCCCGCCATCGTCCTCATCTTCCTGCTCCACGAGCACGCGCTCGCCGCCTTCCTCGCCACGCTCCACACCATCGTCCCCTACTACACCGGCCTCGGCCACCGCCCGCTCGGCTACGTCCTCCTGCACAGCATCTCACCGCTGCTTCCGCTCGTTCTCCTCTGGCTGGCCGTCCTCGCGCTCGATCGCCCCACCCTCTTTCGCCCCGCCCTCGACCTGAATCGCGCACTCCTCGTCGCCGGCGTCCTGTTCGGCCTCATCAACTGCATCCTGCAAGCTCGAGCCCTGCCCTACTACCGTTACCCGCTGCTCATCTTCCTGCTCCCTCTCATGGCCATCGATTTCACCCGCGCAGCCACAAATCCGGGTACTGTCACAATTCCGGGTGCCCCACATCTCGATTCTGAGATGTGGGATGGAGGCGCCACGGAACCGGGTGCCCCATTCGTGACAGCCTCATCGTCACGATTGGGTTCTCGCCAAGTCGCAAAGGCCCTCGCCATCTTCGCCCTCGCCTTCGGCGGTTTCTTCCTCGCACCCCAGTCCGCCGTCCTCCTCCATCGCTACCGCTGGGCGCAGACCGACCTCATCTCCTCACTCGAGCAGAATCTCAACGCCCTCGGCGGCCCATCCCTCTCCGGCCACATCCTGTGCATCGACACCAACTCCGGCTGCGGCAACGTCCTCTACCTCATGCGCCTCGAGCCCGCCACCGGCGTCCTCTCCGACTTCTTCCTCTTCGGCCCCGGCGAGGCCCCCGCCGTCCGCCAGACGCGCGACCGGTTCTCCGCCGCCACCCTCGCCCACCCCCCGCAGGTCATCGTCGTCACCAGCCGCCTCTACCTCGCCGGCCCCGGCGACTACGACAACTACGCCAAGCTCGGCCTCTGGCCTGCCTTCGCCAGCTTCCTCGCCAACCGCTACACCCTCCAGACCGAATGGACCCCCGCCCGCACCGAACGCTGGTGGTCCCGCGAGGAAAAACCCGCCGCCTACCGCATCTACGTCCTTCGCCCAGCGAAGCCTCTGTGATCGCACCGAGTGCTGACCGCTGACCGCTGACAGCTCACACACTTAAAGCTCGAGAAACTTAGACAGCCTCGAACCTCGAACCTAATCCCCAATCCACACTCACTCGGCGTATCTTGAAACCTATGCGCATGACCGTCCTCGCCTCCGGCTCCAAGGGCAACGCCACGGTCGTCGCCTCCGCCGAAACCCGCCTGCTCATCGACGCCGGCCTCTCCTGCCGCGAGCTGCTCAAGCGCATGAAGCTCGCCAACGAAGACCCCGCCGCCCTCGATGCCATCCTCATCACCCACGAGCACCAGGACCACATCGCTGGGCTCTCCGTTCTCGCCCGCCGGCTCCGCATTCCCGTCTACTTCACCGAACCCACCCACCGCGCCTGGGTCCGCATGGTCACCCCGCGCACCACTATGACCTACGCCCAGTGGCTCGACCACGTCCAGGCCGAAAAAGAGCTCCGCGCCTCCGCCGTGTCCGAACCGGCCACCGAGCCGGGTGCCCCATTCATGGCAGCTTCACCGTCATGGGTGGGGAGCAGCGCCGCCACCGAGCCGGGTGCCCCACATCTCGCATCTGAGATGTGGGAGAGTGTCACGACCGATCTCCAGGCATCCATCGATTCTGAAGAAGACGAACCCGCCCCCCCAAAACCCGACCCCGCCTACCTCCCCGCCGTCGAGTACTTCCACGCCGGCTCCAACTTCTCCATCGGCGACATCTCCATCACCCCATTCACCATCCCCCATGACGCCGCCGACCCCTGCGGCTTCGTCTTCGAGTCCCAATCCGAGTCGGCGCGCATGGCCATCGCCACCGACCTCGGCTACATGCCCCCCAACGTCAAGGCCGCCCTCCGCCGCATCGACGTCCTTCTGCTCGAGTCCAACCACGATCTCGAGATGCTCCGCGACGGCCCCTATCCCTGGGCAGTCAAGCAGCGCGTCCTCTCCCGCGTCGGCCATCTCTCCAACTCCGCCACCGCCGAGTTCCTCAGCCGCGACTACGACGGCGCCGCCACCTGGATCGTCCTCGGCCACCTCTCTGAGCAGAACAACGCCCCGGAACTCGCCCTGATCTCCGCCGAACAGGCCATCGCCGGCCGCATGACTCTCCTTGGTAACCGTATCCTCCTCGCCCAGCAATCTGAACCGCTCGCTCCCATCTGCCTCTAATCACTGGCGTTCCCGGCGGTCGACATGGAATCTTGCCCTGCGACCATCGGGAGCGCCACGCGAAGCTTTAAGAGGGCGTGTGAACGCCTAAGTCCTCTCGAATCCTCGTGTGACGGCGGACACAGCGCGCCCTGTCCCCAATCGGCAGTATTGGGACTCGTAAGAGATGTTCTGAATGTGCATCTTTTCCCCTCCCCCGGCTATCAAATCTTGTAGAATGATGTCTATACCTCTATGGGTAATTACGCTTCAGGCATAACCGGATCGCATCGCATAATCGTCCCTAGTTGCACCGATCCTCTGATCGGAAACATCCTCGCGGGATGGCGATATGACATCTCCGGCCTCTCCCCCGCCATGCGCACAGACTACGATCAGCATCTCTCCGACTGCGCCCACTGCCGCCGCCGTATGCACCGCGCGCGCACCATCGACGTGCTGCTGATCTCCTCCTTTTCGCTCTCCATCCTCGTGTGCATGCTCGCGATCGCCGTTCTGCACCGCCTTGAGGCTATCGCCCACCTGGGCAACAGCCTTCACGGCCACGTCTACCACACCCCGATCACCATCTCGCTGGAAGCAGCCGCCATCGCCGGCCTGGCCATCTCTCTCCTGCTCTGGGTCCTGGTCGCCATCGCCACCCCGCTCCCGGGCCTGGTCGCGGACGCGCTCCAGCAGCGCATCCCGCCTCACATCCGCGAACGCATCATGAAAAACGCCGCCTGAAGACAAGTTGTCAGTTCTCGGTTGTGAGTTGTCAGACAAGAACCGGGTCCTGCCGGCCTCTTGTTTGTCACCCCAGAGGTGAATCCGTCTGCCCCGTCCCGCGAGCCGCAAAATCGCTGCCGCTTTCAACTGACAACTGAGAACTAACAACTAACAACTCCGAAAATGCGGTAGCGTAGAAACATCGCCATGCCTCCTCCCCAATCGCAAACCGAAGGAGAAATCCTGCCCCCGGCCCACCCCGCCGCCCCGGCTGAGGCCTACTCGCCCGAACAGGCACGCCGCCACCGCGAGTATAGCGTCTGGGACCCCCGTTCCGCCCCCGGCACCTACTTCCTGCTCGCCATCAACATCGCCGTCTACCTCTGGATGGTCACCCACCGCGTCAACTGGTACCAGCCAACCGACATGGACCTCCTCAAGTTTGGAGCCAACGAACCCTGGCTTGTGCTCCACGACCAGTGGTACCGTCTGCTCACCGCCACCTTCGTCCACGTCGGCCTCTGGCACATCGCCGCCAACATGTGGTGCCTCTGGAACCTCGGTATCCTGGGCGAGCCGCTCATCGGCCCCTTCGGCATGATCGCCGTCTACATGCTCACCGGCATCGCCGGAAACCTGCTCAGCATGGCCTGGAACGTCGGCCTCGCAGTCGCCTGGTACCACAACCAGGACCCTCTGATGCAGATCGGCGCCGGCGCCTCAGGCGCGGTCTTCGGCATCGCTGGCATCCTGATCGTGCTGCTCTCCAACCGCGCGCTGCCCTTCCCCTGGGAGGAACTGCGCCGCCTCCGCAGCATGGTCATCAAGTTCGCCGCCATCAATCTGGTCATCGGCCTCAGCACCACCATCCACAACTTCGGTATCCGCATCGACAACTTCGCCCACATCGGCGGATTCGCCTCCGGCCTGGCCCTGGGCGTCCCCCTGGTCCCGCGCATGACCGCCGGCCGCGCCCGTTACCTCGCCCGCCAGAAGCTCACCTTCGCCGTCGCCAGCCTCGTCCTCGCCCTCTTCGGCTATTGGATCGCCAACCTGATCTAAGGGGCAGAGCTTTAGCCTTTAGCCAAGAGCTACTGGCTACGGGCTACTAGCTACTGGCTACTGGCTACGGGCTACTGGCTACTGGCTACTGGCTGTATTTAGACCAGCGTCGTCTGCGCGAACTTCCTCACCATCGCCAGCAGCAGCTTGCGGTCGTTCTCGCTCAGCCGCGACGCATACCGCTGAATCTGAGTCAGGAACCGTATCTCGTCCTCACTCAGCCGCAGCGCAGACATCTCCCGGCTAACCGCTTCATCGCTGAAGAACTGTGCCAGTTGCAGGTCCAGAGCATACGCAATCTTCTGCAGCGTCTCCAGCGACGGCACCGTGTGCCCATTCTCCACCCGCGACAGATAGCACCGCAGCAGCCCCGTCCGCTTCTCGATGTCGCCCTGCGACATGCCCTTCTGCAGGCGGTAGGTCCGGATCGTCGATCCGATATTCATTGCAATGGTATTAACCGGAGGAAGGTTCCCCAACTGCACCGGAGCTGTTTGCATATCTGCCATTGACCACAAAGTAACCATCCCGCGCCCCCGGGTCAATGGCTAATTCGTGTTATACCCCGATTCCCGAACCAATCTAGGTTCGAGGTACGAGGTTCAAAGGTTCAAGGTCGTTCCCTCGAACCTCGAACCTTGAACCCCGCACCTGCCTCACCCCATATACATCCCGCCATTCACATCCAGCGTGTGCCCGGTAATGTATGCCGCCCCCTCCGACGCCAGAAACTTGACTGCCGCCGCCACGTCCCGGTCCGTACCCGCCCGGCCCAGCGGAATCTGCGACGCCATCGCCGCCTTCTGCTCCTCCGTCAGCACCGCCGTCATCGCCGTATCGATCAGTCCCGGCGCCACCGCGTTCACCGTAATCGTCCTGCTCGCCAGCTCCCGCGCCAGCGACTTCGTCAGCCCGATCAGCCCCGCCTTCGACGCCGCATAATTCGCCTGCCCCGCCTGCCCCGCCTCGCCCACCACCGATGTAATGTTAATCACCCGCCCCCACCGTCCCCTCACCATCGACTGCATCACCGCCTGCGTCATCAGGAACGCCCCCGTCAGGTTCGTCGCCAGCACCTCATCCCAATCCCTCTTCTTCATCCGCATCGCCAGAATGTCCCGCGTGATCCCCGCGTTATTCACCAGAATATCGACCTTCCCCAACTGCGCAATCACCGCCTTCGCACACGCCTTAATCGATTCCTCGCTCGCCAGGTCCAGCGCAAACACATGCGCCGTTCCACCGCCGGGTGCCCCATTCGTGACGGTCTCATCGTCACGGGTGGGGTCGAACGACGCTGATACCCCCGCACCCGCGCTGGCCGCTCCCCCGCACATCGCTGCCGCTCCCTCCATCTCGCCTGCAGCCTCGGCCACCACCCCTCGCCGGCCGTTGATCTCCGCCGCTACCTCCGCCAGCTTCGCCTCATTCCGAGCGCACAGCGCCACCGTCGCGCCCGCCTCCGCCAGCGCCATCGCGCACGCCCGCCCAATCCCCTGCGACGCTCCCGTCACCAACGCAACCCTGCCCTCGAATCCGCTCATTCTCATCTCCATTTCCAACGACCCCTGATTATACGGAACCTCGCACGCGCAGCCGCCCGCAACCTTACCGATTCATCCCGTCCGGGCGCTCCGGATGTGCTGAAAATAGACCCTGCTTGCCGACCGTGTTACTCTTGCCCCACCGCTCCACAGAAGACCTTGAATAAGCGCGCCTCCATTTCCGCATGCGCGGCAGGCTTCGCCTTCTCTGCCAACTACACCAACCATGCCCCGATGGTCGCATCGCTGCGCGCCGCCTTTGGCTTCAATCAGGCCAGCGCCGGGCTGCTGACCACCGGCATCTTTCTCACCCATGCCCTGATGCAGATTCCCGGAGGCCGCCTTTCCGACCGCATGGGCCCATCGCGGGTCATGATCGTCGCGCTGGCCTGGGTTGCAGTCGCCAACTTCGCCATCGCGTTCTCGGGTGCCTATTGGCAACTTCTGCTATGGAAGACCTTCGCCGGCATTGGCACAGGCGCCTGTTTTGCCGCCGGCGCGCGCTATGTGGTGGCCATCTTCAAAGGCCGCGACCTGCATCTGGCTCAGGGATTGTTCGGCGGATCGGTGGTTTTGGGTTCGGGCTTCGTTCTGTTTGCGGTGCCGCAGTTGTTAGGCGCGTTTGGGTGGCGCGGCGCATTCCTTGGGTGTTCCATCGTAGCCGCCGCCGTGTGGGCGTGGTGGATGTGGGCTACTCCCGTCCCGCAGCAAATCGCACCCGCCGCCGGAAGCCTCGGCGAGATGGTCGGCCATCGCGAACTCTGGCTTCTCGGCTGGATGCAGATGGCTTCGTTCGGATTGATGCTTGTCGTCGGCACCTGGATCACCACCCTGCTCAAGACTGAATTCCAGACGACCCTGAAGACCGCCGGACTCCTGGGCTCCATGGTCTTGCTGCTCGGCATCGTCTCCCGGCCCTTGGGCGGATGGCTCGCCCACTCCATGCGCATCCGCACGCTGATCGGTGTGTCCCTGCTCCTCAACGCCCTCGCCTGCGCCGCGCTGGCCTGGAGCCACCTGCTGCCCTTCACTCTCGCCGCCATCGCCGCGCTCGGTATGGGCTGTGGATTACCCTATGCCGGCGTCTTCAACCGCGCCGCCGCTCTCTTTCCCGGCCGCGCCGGAGCTGCCATGGGCTTCGTGAACATGGTCGGCATCGTCATGATCCTCGCCGGCGCTCCCGCCGTTGGATACCTGGCCGACATCTCCGGACAGTTCAGGACCAGCTTCTATGTCCTTGGCGCATTCGCCCTGCTCGCATCCGCCGCGTCGCAGGCAATTCCCGAGGCCCCATGAACCTGCCCCAACTGTTCGATCTCTCGTTCCAGGGCCGGCGCGACCAGGTCGCGCTCGAGTTCGCCGGCCGTACCTTCACCTTTGGCGAGATCGACGCCCGCAGCAATCGCATGGCTGCACTCTTCACCACGCGCGGACTCGAGCGCGGCGACCGCCTCTGCGTCTACCTCGCCAACTGCCTGGAGCTGATCGATATCTATCTCGCCTGCGTCAAACTCGGCGTCATCTTTGTGCCCATCAACATCCTCTACCGCGAGCGCGAGATCCTTCACATCCTCCACGACGCCGAGCCCAAAGCCGTCATCGCCGCCGGAAACGAAGCCATGCCCGGAACCACCCCGCTATGGCGCGTCGACGAGTTGAATGTTCCCCAGGATGCCCCGCGCCCGCAAGTAGCTCTCGACGGCGACACTCCCGCAGCCCTGGTTTACACCTCCGGCACCACCGGCGTCTCCAAAGGCGCCATCCTTACCCATAACAACTTCGCTGCCAATGCGATCAACCTCAATACCTGCTGGGCCATCGACTCGGCCGACCGGTTTCTGCTGGCGCTGCCGTTGTTTCACGTGCATGCTCTGGGCAACGGGCTGCATTGCTGGCTGATCGGCGGCTGCCGCATGAAGCTGCTCGAGCGTTTTGAGCACCAGAAGGCCGCCGCTGAGTTTCTCGACTTCCGCCCAACCCTCTTCTTCGGAGTGCCCACGATCTATGTACGCCTGCTCAGCTTTCCCGAGGAAGTCGCGCGCGAAGTAGGCGGATGGATGCGCCTGTTCGTCTCCGGCTCCGCGCCCCTGCCGCCCCATATCTTTGCCGAGTTCCGCCAGAAGTTCGGCCACACCATTCTCGAGCGCTACGGTATGACCGAAACCCTGATGAGCATCTCCAACCCATACATCGGCGAACGCCGCGCCGGCACCGTAGGTCAACCGCTGCCCGGCGTCTCGGCCCGCATCGTGGCCGGCGAGGTGCAGTTGCGCGGTCCCAATGTCTTTGCCGGCTACTGGCGGCGCGAAGAAGCCACCCTCGCCGCCTTCGACAACGGTTGGTTCAGGACCGGCGACATGGCCGAGTGTTCTGCCGACGGCTTCTACACCCTGCTCGGCCGCAAGAGCGATCTCATCATCTCCGGCGGATTCAACATCTATCCCCGCGAGATTGAAGACTTCCTCACCGAGCAGGAGGAGGTCGCGGAAGCTGCTGTCGTCGGCATCCCCGACCCCCTGCGCGGCGAGGTCCCAGTCGCCTACTACGTCCCCACCCGCCCCATCGCCGCCGCCGATCTCGAAGCCCGCTGCCGCGCCGCGCTCGCGTCCTTCAAAATCCCCCGCAGCTTCGTCCCCGTCGACCACTTGCCCCGCACCGCCCTCGGCAAAGTCCAGAAGCATCTCCTGCCCAAGCATTTGGATTGAACCCAGTTCCACAAGCTTCTCGCTCATAGCTGACAGCTCATAGCTGACAGCTCGATCGACAAAACGCCTGATCGCACCGCGGCCCGCGCCGCACGCGCCTTAGACCGCCCTTTTCCACCGCGATTCCTTGACACGCGCGATATAATGGAGGAAAGAGCAACAGGAGCGCGGCTTCGTGCCTGGCCCTGTCCTTTGCTTCCGAAAGGCAGCCTCGAATGATCCGCCAACTCACTGATTCCAAGCACCTTCCTCATCAAGCGCACAAGAATCGGCACTCCGGCGATAGGGTTCCAGACCAGTCCAGACTTGACCCATACCCGGTCCGGGTCTAACCCCCGCGCATCGAGGACCTTAGGACTTAAAGTATGGGGAGAAGGGGAGGTCCCCCCACCCCCCGGAACAGGAGTAGACAACACGTTATCCACGCCGCCAATTTCTCCCGTAGCTTATCCTTGCTCACACCATGCCCGACACCAAATCCGCCATCGCCGAAAATAAATCCGCCGCTGCACCCGCGAACCAGGCTGCCGCAAACCAGGCAGCCTCCCCCTCCGCGACCCAGACCGACGTCTACGCCATCACCGGCGCCGACCCCGAAGTCCTCGCCTACGCCATGGCCAAATACTCGCGCTCCTCGCTCTCCATGCGCGAGTCCCTCGCCGAAATCTCCTCTCAGCGCGCCGAGCAGTTCCTCAACACCTTCTACTTCCAGTACGGCCACCGCTCCATCGCCGACCTCGCCCACATCCCCTTCGCCATCGAGCGCCTCTCTTTACTCGCCGCCATAGCCCTCGTCGACGAAACCCGCTGGGACGGCCAGGAGCGCTCCACCCGCTACCAGAACTTCCGCAAATCCGGCTGGTACACCCCCGCACTCCCGCCCGCGGAAACCGCCGCCTACACCGCCTCCATCGAAGCCCTCTTCGCCGCCTACGACAAGGTCGGCGCGGACATGCTGGTCGCCCTCAAGTCCGCCATCCCCCAGCCCGCCGCCATGGACGACGCGTCCTACACCCGCACCCTCAAGGCCCGCGCCTTCGACGTCGCCCGCTATCTGCTCCCGCTGGCCACCAACACCTCGCTCGGCCAGATCGTCAGCGCCCGCACCCTCGAGAACCAGATCTCCCGCCTGCTCTCGAGCGAGTTTGGCGAAGTCCGCGCCCTCGGCGAGCGCCTCAAATCCGCCGCCGCCTCTCCCGCCTGGAATGTCAACCGCGAGTCCGCCCGCGTGCTGCTCGAAGAGTCCGCCTCCTTCTCAATTCCAGATCCAGCCGGCCGCTCCGATTTTCACTCCCGCCTCGCCGACGCCCTCGCCCGCGATGTCAAGACCGCGCCCACCCTGGTCAAGTACGCCTCGCCCAACGCCTACGCCATCGCCTCCCGCGCCGAACTCCGCGCCGCCGCCGCCGAGCTCATGGCCAACCAACCCATCGAGCCCGCTCCCGTCGTCGACCTTGTCGAAGACTCCCCCCTCGAAATCGAACTCGCCACCTCGCTCCTCTATCCCGAGTGCCACTACTCCTGGCGTCAGCTCCAGCGCACTGTCGCCGCGCTCCCCGCCGCCCGCGTCGCCGAACTCGTCGCCCTCGGCGTCAAGCACCGCGGCAGATATGATGAGCTGCCTCGCCCCTTCTCGTGCGGCCAAACCTTCAAGTTCGACATCCTCATGGACATCGGCGGCTTCCGCGACATGCACCGCCATCGCCGATGCGTCCAGCTTCTCCAGCCCTACACCGATCTCCACGGCTACGAAGAGCCCGTCTGCCCCGGCCAGCCCACCCTCGCCGACGCCGGCCTCCACTCCACCTACACCGCCGCCATGGACGCCGCCCACGCCGCCTACCGCTCTGCCGCAACCACTCCCTCAACCGATTGTCATTCCGTCAGCGCTTCAAGTTGTCATTCCGTCAGCGCTTCCACTAAGGATTGTCATTCCGTCAGCGCCCCCACCAAGGATTGTCATTCCGTCAGCGCCCCCACTAAGGACTGTCATTCTGAGCGGAGCGAAGAATCCCCGCATTTGTCTCTTGACGCCGCAAACGCCCGCACCACCGCTTCTAGGTACCCCGAGGATTTATCCTCGGGTCTCTCAAGCGCGGCGAAAGAAGGGGTTTTAACCCCTGGGGTACAGGACGCCGCCTACCTCCTCCCCCTCGGCACCCGCGTCCGCGCCATGTTCAAAATGGACTTCGCCGAGGCCCTCTACATCGCCGAACTCCGCTCCGGCCCCGCCGGCCACTTCAGCTACCGCCGCGTCGCCTGGGAGATGTATCTCGCCGTCGCCCGCCGCCACCCCGCCCTCGCGCCTTACTTCCGCATCGAAGACGTCAACCAGCCCATCGATCTCCTCAAGCGATGACGATGCCGCCTAAACTTCCAGCACCGTCTCGATCGCACGCTCCTCGCCGCGAAGCTCTGGAATCCGCGCATCCGGCGCGCGCGACCCCAGCGCATGCCGCAGCCCCGCCAGCGCAATCAACCCCAGCGCCACGGCGCACACGCCATTCCACTTCCACCGCTCCCACGCAACCGTCGACAGCGCCGACCCGCCTGCCGCGCCCGCGAAGTACATCGTCATGTAAACCGTATTCAGCCGGCTCCGCGCCGAAGGCACCAACCCGAAGATGCGCGTCTGGTTGCCCACCTGGTTCAGTTGCGCGCCCACGTCCAGCAGGATCACCCCCACCAGCAGCACCACGATCCGCACCGCGAACGGCATCTCCGCCGTCGCCCGTTCGCCCGCCCACAGCACCAAATAGGAGAGCGCCAGCGTCGCAATTCCCGCCGTAATTACCCACCGCGCGCCTCGCTTGTCCGCCATCCTGCCGGCAAACGGCGCCACCAGCGCCCCGGCCGCGCCCACCAGCCCGCAGCTCCCCGCAAACCCCGCGCCCAGCCCGTAGTGGCTGGAGAGGAAATACGCCAGCGTCGTCCAGAAGCAGCTGAACGACCCGAACACCAGCGCCCCAATCCCGCACGACTCCCGCAGCAGCGGCTCGGTCCGCCACAGCGTCCACAGCGACCGCATCGCCTCGCTGTAGCGCATCTCCTGCTTCGGCGGCAGCAGCGGCATCTGCCGCCCCAGCACCACCAGGAACGCCGCGTTCACCAGCGCCGCGATGATGAAAACGTACCGCCAGCCATCCGTGATCCAGAACGCGCCCTTGGGAAACAGGCTCGGCGCATGGGCAAACAGCACCGGAATGCGGCTCACCCAGCCCGCGAACGTCCGCGCCAGCAGAATCCCCAGCAGCAGCCCCATCATCACTTTCCCAATCGCCCGCCCGCGCTCCTTGTCCGGAACCAGGTCCGGCGCAATCGGCAGCACAACGTGCGTCACCGATGCCACCAGACCCAGCAGCACGCTTCCCGCGATCAGCCACGCCAGCGTCGGCGCCGCGGATACCAGCAGCAGCGCCACAATCACCGCGCCGTACATCCGGATCATCAGCGCCCGCCGTTCCAGCAGGTCGCCCAGCGGCACAAACAGCAGCAGCCCCAGCGCATATCCCACCTGCGTCGCTCCGGCCACAAACATCACCCGGCCGGCAGGCGCTCCGTAGGTCTTACCCATCTCCACCAGCAGCGGCTGGTTGAAATAAATCGTCGAGACGCCGATGGCGCACGCCAGCCCCAGAAGATTCAAAGGAGCGCGCGGCGTGGCGGTCGTGGACCCTGGTGTCATTCGGCCTTGTTAACCTGCACCAGTGTAAGTCCAGTCCGCCGTTTGTGTCCCGCAAGTGGTCCGTCCACACGATGGGAGACGCTAAGTCCCGGCTCTCGTCCGCTCAAGAAACAAAGGGGATATTTGGAACCGGATTCCAAAATAGCTCCGGACCGGTCTGCCCACTCGCAGGCTGCACTCACATCTTCCCCAGGGTCAGCTTCGCAATCGTCGCCAGCTGCATAAACGACGTGCCCTCGTAGATCTTCCCGATCTTCGCGTCGCGATACAGCTTCTCCACCGGATAGTCCTTCACGAATCCCGACCCGCCGAACACTTCCACCGCCAGGCTCGCCACCCGCTCCGCCACCTGCGATGCGAAGTACTTCGCCATCGCCGCCTCCTTCACAAAGTCCTTGCCCTTGTCCCGCAGCCGCGCCGCGTTGTAGACCAGCAGCCGCGCCGCCTCTATCTCGGTCGCCATCTCCGCCAACTGGAACTGCATCGCCTGAAACTCCGCCAGCGGCTTGCCGAACTGCTTCCGCTGCTTGGCCCACCGCGCCGCGTGCCCCCAAGCCCCATCCGCCAGCCCCACCATCTGCGCGCCGATCCCGATCCGCCCCTCGTTGAGCGTCTCAATCGCCACCTGGTAGCCTTTGCCCACCTCGCCCAACACCTTCCCCAGCGGAACCGCGCAGTCACGGAAGACCAACTCGCAGGTACTCGACGCGCGTATCCCCAGCTTGTCTTCCTTGCGCCCCACCTCAAATCCCGCCGTCCCTTTCTCTACCAGAAACGCCGTCACGCCCTTGTACCCCGCCTCGGGATCGATGGTCGCGAAGACGATGAACAGCCCGGCCTCCTTCGCGTTCGTGATCCACAGCTTCTGCCCGTTCAGCACATACTGGTTGCCGCGCCGCACCGCTCTCGTCTCCAGCGCAAACGCATCCGAGCCGGAGTTCGCCTCGCTCAGCGCGTACGCCCCCACCGTGTCCGCCGCCAGCCGCGGCAGATAGCGCCGCTTCTGCTCCTCCGTCCCCCAGCGCACAATCGCGTTCGCGCATAGCGTATTCTGCACATCCACCAGCACGCCCACCGATGGGTCGACCGCCGACAGCGCCTCCACCGCCAGCACCGCGTCGAAGAAGCTGCCGCCCGCGCCGCCAAACTCCTCCGGAATCACAATCCCCATCAAGCCCAGCGCGAACATCTCCCGCACCAGCCCCGCGTCCATCTGCTGGGCCTCGTCCATCCCGCGCACCAGCGGCGCCACCCGCTCGGCCGCAAACCGCCGGACTTGCTCCTGAAACATCCGCTCGTCTTCGCTCAGCTCCGTCAACGCCGCCCGCACCGCATCGTCCACCACGCTTCACCTCACGCGAACAGCGAGTGTAGCACTCAGCCCCCAGAGTCGCAGTCGCATCCCGGGGAAAAACCGCCCAGTCCGGACCGAGAGGCTACTGTCTTAAGCTGTCAGCTTACGGCTCTCAAGCTCACAGCTCGAGAATCAAGTCCTCTTTTGCTCTCGGATATTCAAATGCGATTGCCCGGCCTTTCAATGGGGGAAATGTTTCCAACCCTATTCGCCGCGATGTATAACGCTTGAGTCGGCACTTCCCCAATTTCCCCCGCAGGAGTCCCTGAAAATGCACGCCTCGCACGCCAACTGGAAGTCCCTCGCAGCCGCCGCAATGCTGTTCCTCCTATCCGCTCCGCTGGTCGCCCGCGCGCAGGAGATGCCGCGCATCGCCCAGGACCACGGCCGCGCCACCCTCATGGTCGACGGCGCGCCCTACTTCCTGCTCGGCGCGCAGGTCGACAACTCCTCCGGCTGGCCCGACCGCCTCGACGCCGTCTGGCCCGCCGCCGAACTTCTCCGCCTCAACACCCTCGAAGTCCCCGTCTACTGGGAGCAGATGGAGCCCGCCCGCGGCCACTTCGACTTCACCGTCGTCGACACCCTCCTCGACCAAGCCCGTGCCCACAAGATGCGCCTCGTCCTGCTCTGGTTCGGCACCTGGAAGAACGGCAAGATGCACTACGTCCCGGACTGGGTCAAGTCCGACCCCGCGACCTACCCGCGCATGATGTCCAAGTCCGGCGCACCCATCGACGTCCTCAGCCCCAACGCTCCCGCTAACCTCGACGCCGACCGCACCGCCTTCACCGCGCTCATGCGGCACCTGAAAGAAAAAGACCCGCAGCACACCGTGATCATGATGCAGGTCGAAAACGAGTCCGGCTCGCTCGGCCTGGTCCGCGACTTCTCGCCGCTCGCGCAAAAGATCTTCGACGCGCCCGTCCCCGCCGATCTGCTCAAAGCCCTCGGAAAGCAGCCCGGGCCCGGATCACAGACCTGGTCCCAGGTCTTCGGCGACGACGCCGACGAGACCTTCGCGGCCTGGTCCGTCTCCCGCTACATCAACGCCGTCGCCGCCGCCGGCAAGCAGGAACTCGCGCTGCCCATGTACGTCAACAACTGGCTCAAAAGCCCGCGCGCCTTCCCCGTCACCACCGTTCCCGGCGACGACTACCCCTCCGGCGGCCCCACCATCAACATGTTTTCCGTCTGGAAGGCCATGGCCCCGGCCATCGATCTCCTAGCCCCCGACATTTACGTGCCCAACTCCGACCGCTACCGCGCCGTCATGCGCGAGTTCCACCAGCCCGGCAACCCGCTGCTCATCCCGGAAAGCCTCGGCTTCGAACCCTTCCCCGGCGCCACCGGCTACGCCCGCTACCTCTACTTCGCGCTGGGCGACGGCGCCGTCGGCTTCGCCAACTTCGGCCTCGACCGTCTCGACATTAGCAAGCCCAACCAGGAGATGCTCGCCGTCGTCAACGGCTATCGTCTGCTCGGCGGGTTCACGCCGCAGCTCGCCGCGCTCAAGTTCGCCGGCAAGCTCCAGACCGCCGTCGAAGAAGACGGCATCTCCCAGAAGGAACTCGCCTTTACCGCTGACGGAACGCCCGCGCCGCTCGGCCCCGGCGCCGCACCCGCCGCACCGGCCGACGCCGCCTGGCGCGTCATCGTCTCCTTCCCGCCCAGCTACGACCCGCCCGCCGCGCCCGTCTCCACCACGTCCGACACCACCGGCCTGCACGAAGGCCGCGCCGTAGTCGCCGCGCTCGGGGCGAATGTGTTTCTGGTAGCCGCCATCGACTGCCGCGTCCAGTTCGCCCTGCCCGTCCACGCCAACGGCAAGCAGCCGCAGATGCTCAAAGTCGAGGAGGGTCACTACGATGGCACAACCTGGGTCCCCACCCGTCTTTGGAACGGCGACGAAACCGATTACGGGCTGAACTTCGGCGGCAAGGGCTCTTTGCTGCGCGTTACCATGGGGACTTATTGACGACAACCGCATTCGCAGCCAAACCTGGCCGCAGAAACCGCCGCGCAGCCCTCCATTACCGTTCAAACACCGCGTTATGCCGCCGCAGCCACCAGCATGCCCCGCTCCCGGCCTGGGGAAAGATGGACAGGCTGCAACTTACATTCGCGACGCCACCCTCGTCGTACTCTTCCTTGTTGTCCTTCAGCGGCAGCACGATGATCGTATTCACCGTGACCGTCCCCATCCCGCCGCCCATGGCGACCCGCGAACGCCACACCGCCCAGTCTCCCACGTACAGGACGGAGAGTGCCCCGATCAGCCCAACCAATAGCTTGCCAAGTATCCGTTTCACTGAACCTGCCGGTCCTCAATTTCTTGCGGAACTAGAAGCCTAACAGGCCCGGCTGAAATCCTACGACGCCATTTTCATCAGTTCCTGCTCGGCCCGCAGCCAGTCCGCCTGGTCCTGGCCATGCTGCCGGCCCCGCTCCGCCCAGTATTGCAGAGCGAGAAGCGCGATCTCCTGGTGCGTCGGCGTGGTCCTGCTTACTTTTTCGGTAACAGTCTCCTTCTTCGCTACGGCCTTCTTGGTTGTGCCCGCAGCTGCGCGGGGTTTCGCAGGAGCCTTTGTTTTCTTCACTTTCTCAGTCATGTTCACGTTTCCTCCAGTGGTCTCGACACCAACACCATGTGGCATCCTCTTCAGGATACTGGACTCTGTCAAAGAAAGCTCGTCGAGACCGACTGGGGTACCTTGGCGAATACCCGCCAACTCTCTCCAAAGCCGCTCCAGACGCGGCCCTAATCCCTCTGTGAATTTTTTGGGCCTCAGTGCGCCGGCGCGTCGCCACCGGGCGGCCGCACCCTGCCTATCGCCAGCACCAGCGGGATCATGCACGCGCAGAAAACCGCAAATACCGCAATAATGTCCATATACGCCAGCATCGCCGACTGCCGGTGCAACTGGTTGTAAAGATACGCCTGCGCCGCCTGTACGTTCCCGCTCACCTTGCCGCCGAAACCGCCTGCCGCCCCATTCCCGCCCCCGTTGAAGAACCCCTTCAGCGTATTCACCTGGTTGCGAAACGCCTCATTCCCCGGGGTCAGGTTCCGGATCATCACTGCTTCATGCGCCTGCTGCCGCCGCGTCAGCATGGTCGCAACAAACGCCGTCCCGGTCGAGCCGCCGATGTTCCTCGCCAGGTTCGTCAGCCCCGAGACATCGTTGTTCTGCTCCCTTGGCACACCAATGTAACTGATTGTATTGATTGGGATAAACAGAAACGCCAGCCCCGACGCCTGCAGCACCCGCACCCACATGATGTAGCTGAAGCTCGACCCCAGCGAAAACGTATGCATCGCCACCATCGAGATCGACAGCATGGTGAACCCATAGCAGATCAGGTAGCGCGGGTCGACCTTCCCCACCAGGATCCCCACCACCGGCATCATCAGCATGATACAGATCGCCCCCGGCGAGATCACCAGCCCCGCCAGCTCGGCCGTATACCCCAGCAGCGTCTGCACCAGCTGTGGGATCAGCACCGTCGTCCCATACAGCGAAAAGCCCAGCACAAACATCAGCACAAATGGAATGGCAAACGTCTTCCGCTTGAACAGTGTCAGGTTCAGAATCGGACGCTTCCCAATCTTCAACTGGTACAGCTCCCAAGCAATCAACGTCACCAGCGACACCACGCACACAAGGATGAAGCACGTGATCACCCGCGAACCGAACCAGTCGTCCTCCTGCCCCTTGTCCAGCACAAACTCCAGCGTCCCGAACCCCGACGCCAGCAGCCCAAAGCCGAAGAAGTCCAGCTTCAGCCCCTCACGCGCGCTCTTCGCCACCTGCCGCTTGATGAACGGCGGGTCCTCCACCAGCCGGTTCGTCAGATACAGGCTCAGGATTGCCACCGGCACGTTGATGAAGAAGATCCAGCGCCAGTTGTAGTTGTCCGTAATCCAGCCGCCCAGCGTCGGCCCGATCGCCGGCGCGCACACCACTGCCAGCCCGTACATCGCGAACGCCTGCCCGCGCTGCTTCGGCGAGAACGTATCCGCCAGGATCGCCTGTTCCGACGGCGCCAGCCCGCCGCCGCCCGCCCCTTGCAGCACGCGGAAGAAGACCAGCATTCCCAGCGAAGGCGCCAGCCCGCACAGCATCGAGCTGATGCCGAACAGCACCACGCAAATCATGTAGAACCGTTTGCGCCCGATGAACGTGGTCAGGTACGCCGACGCCGGCAAGATAATCGCATTCGACACCAGGTAACTGGTCAGCACCCAGGTCGCTTCGTCCTCGCTCGCTCCCAGCGACCCGGCAATATGCGGCAGCGCCACGTTGGCGATGGACGAGTCGAGCACCTCCATAAACGTCGCCAGCGTCACCGTAATCGCGATCGCCCATTGGTTCGCCCGCGGCTTCCACGCGCGCTCCGCCGCCAACTGTGCGGCATCTAATTCATCCATCTGGGCAGCCGTAGTCGCCATGCGTCTCTTTTTGATTCAGCTCGTCTGCGGCACGACCCACAAAATTACTTCTGAACCGCCTTATCCTGCGCCGCCGCCGCGCGTCCAGGTCTATGATCGAAACGATTCCCTCAATCTAGCGTCAAACACCAATCGTTCCCAAGGACACGCCATGAAAAAATCCTGGATTGCCTGGTCCGCCGCCATTCTGATTGCCGGAGCCATCGCCGCCTGCGTCTATACCTCCTCGGACCGCACTGCCAGCGACGGTTCCACCGCCAGCGCCGCAGCGCAGCCCGCCGCGTCCCAGGCCCCGCCGCAGGAGGCTTTCAACGCCGGCTATCCCCTGAAAGACACCTCCATCCTTAAGCCGCCCGCCGGCGCCCAGGTCGCCATCTTCGAGTTCGAAGACCTGGAGTGCCCCGCCTGCGCGCGCGCCTTCCCTATCGTCCACGCGGCCGCCGCCCAGTACAAAGTCCCGCTGGTCCGCCGCGATTATCCCTGGCCGTTTCACACCTGGAGCTTCGACGCCGCCATCACCGCGCGCTACCTGCAGGACAAGGTCTCCCCGCAGCTCGCGGACGAGTTCCGCCGCGACGTCTTCGCCAACCAGTCCCGCATCGCCAGCAGGGACGACCTCGTCACCTACACCCGCGCCTGGTTCAAATCGCACGGCCAGACCCTGCCCTTCGTCATCGACGCCAGCGGCGCCTGCCGCAACGAAGTCGAATCCGACCACGCGCTGGGAGACCGCCTCGGCGTGTCCAGCACTCCCTGCATCATCGTGGTCACCCAGACCGGCTTCGTCCCGGTCGCCTACTCCAACATCGGCCAACTCGGCCAGATCGTCAGCGACGCAGTAGTTAAATCCAGGAGCTAGAGCGGGGCGGCAAAGATCACTGTGCTCTCGCTTTACTCTGTGATCTCTGTGCTTCGCTTTACTCTTCCTCCGTAAACGGCGCGGGCTTTTCATTCTCGTAGCCCGACAAGCCCTGGAGCAGTTGCGCGTTCACCTCGTCCGCAATGGCCATCAGCGTAGCCGGCAACTGCCCCACGTCGATCCGCCCCAGGTTTTCCAGAATCGTCTGGAACAGCGCCACCTGTAGCGCCCGCGCCTCCGCCACCAGCACCGGCGATGGGAACCCCTGCCTGCGCCGCCGCGCTCCGTGCTGCAAGCTCGCCATCGAGAACAGCGTCATCACTCCCAGCGGCTGCGCATAGCGCAGGCGATACACAATCTCGTCCACTGCTCCCGCCAGATGCTCGCACTTCTCTTCGTCAGTCAGCGCCGCCAGACTGCCCGCCTCGTTCATCTTCTTGAGCCACGCCTGCGCAACCGGCGCACGTTCGCGCTCCAGCAGGCTCGCCACCAGTTCCATCGCCTGCGGATGCGGCAGTTCGTCTTCCACCACGCGCGACCGCGGAATCTGCTCTTCCTCAGCCAGCCGCCGCTCGATCGTCTCCACGATCGGCCCGGCCTTCACCGGCTTCAGCAGCACCTCGTCCACCATCCGCAGCACCGCCCGGGTGGCTTTCGCCATGTCCGGATTCCCGCTGAGCACGAGTGTGATCGCCCGCGGGTTCGCGTGCCGCATCGCTCCGCTCACGATCAGGCCGTCGCCCGCGCCCGGCATGTGCAGGTCGCTCAACAGCACGTCGAAGCTCAGGTTTGCGATGTGCTTCAGCGCCTCGTTCACATTGGCTGCGGTCGTAACTTCGAATTCATGCGCCTCGAGGATGACGCTCAGTCCGGAGAGAACCGATTCATCGTCATCCACGAGCAGGAGCCGTACGGGTGGCAAGGAATAAACCCCTTGTGCCGGTTGCACACAGACGGAAAACGTTCCACAAGCTTCAGCGAAACGAAAAGGGAAGGCAGGTACACAACTCGTCGAACTTACTTTGCAGACTACACCGCTCGCCAGCCCCATCGCCGTCAATCTGACGTGACCCGCGAAAACTTAGGTAACCCGGGCGTTCGCACGCCCTTTAGAGCTTCGCGTCGTCCTTCCGTTGGTCGGCATGGGGTTTGGCTTTGCGACCATTGGGAGCACCCCGAGAAGCCCCATGCGCGTCGCCAAGCGACCGCCCCACGCGCAGTGGACCCGTCCGGCGAGGGCAGTGTCCACGAGAACTCCTGGTTGCGACCGGCGGGAGCGCCACGCGAAGCGGTATACGCGTCACGAAGTGACCGTGCTAGACTCGAAGTTTTCCGCTGTCCGCACGCCCTGCGTCGTGTCCTGTGCGAATAGCGAAACAGGGAGGGCCCTACATGCATCCGGATCTCGCCATGCTCGTCGTCTTGCAGACGCACGACCTCGAAGCCAAGCGCCTGCGCGACCAGATGGCCTCGCTCACCAAGCAAATCGCCGCGCTCGAAACCAAAGCCAGGGCCACCGTCGGCCAGCGCGCCGTCATCCTCGACCTCATCGCCAAAGAGGAAGCCCTTCGCCGCAAGGAAGAGTTGGAGACCGCCGACCTCCGCGCCAAACTCGAGCGCAACAAGAAGAAGCTCGACATGACCACCACCACCCACCAGCTCGAGGCCCTCGAGCACGAAGCCGCCTTCCTCCGCTCCGAGATCACCCGCATCGAAGATCAGGAACTCGAATCCATGGAGCGTGGCGAGGCCCTGGACGCCCAGCTCGCCCTCGCCAACGCCGCCGTCGACGAATCCGCCGCCACGCTGGAGCGCGACCGCCCCCGCCACACCGAGGCTATCGCCCGCGACCAAACTGAGCTGGCCGAGCTTGAGATCAAGCGCCTCGCCATCCGCGCCCAGATCGCCCAGACCGATACCGGCGAAACCTCCCTCGCCAACTACGACCGCATCGCCCGCGGCAAGGGCACCGCCATCGCCGAGGCCCTCCACCAGCAATGCTCCGCCTGCCAGATGATGGTGCGCCCGCAGCGCTGGAACGATCTCCGCGACAACAGCCCCGGCTCCGAATCCGCCCACTCCATCCTCACCTGCGAAAACTGCGGACGCATGCTCTTCTACGACCCCGCCCGCGACTCGCCCACCCGCAAGACCGTCCAGTCCGAATCCATCGCCGCCCAAATCGTCCGCTCGCTATGAACTTGAGCCGTCGCGAGGAAATGGAGCGCAGCCTCAAAGCAGAGTCCGAACGCTGGTCCTCCATGTCCGCGGAGCAGCTGACCATAGAATTGCGCGAGTCGCGAGACTATCGGATCGAGCAAGCCGGCCGGACGTATCAGTTCGAAGTGGTGCTTTTGGAAAACACCGACACCTACGTTCATGTGTCCGTTGCGGTCGATGATGGACGCCTCCCCTACTCGATTAAGCCACTGAGCAAGAGCTTCATTAGACAAAGGGGCTAACGGCGCTCGTACCTGACACCCACCTCGAACCTAGTACCTCGAACCTTGAACCTCAATCGCAGATAATAGAACCATGGCCCCCACCCCCAAACGCATCTGCGTCGACATGGACGAAGTCATGGCCGACGCCATCGCCGAGCACCTCGCCCGCTATAACCGCGAATTCCAGCAGAACCTCACCAAGGAAGACCTCCGCGGCAAGCGTTTCTGGCAAATCGTGCCCGAATCGCACCACGAGCCCCTCGACGAACTCCTCCGCGCCGCCGACTTCTTCGAGGACCTCGACGTCATGCCCGACGCCCCCCGCGTCCTCGCCGCCCTCCAGGACCGCTACGAAGTCTTCATCGCCTCCGCCGCCATGGAAGTCCCCAGCTCGTTCAACCCCAAGTACCGCTGGCTCCAGCGACACTTCCCCTTCATCCCGCACACCCACATCGTCTTCTGCGGCGACAAGTCCATCCTCCGCGCCGACTACCTCATCGACGACAACCCCCGCCAGCTCGAACGCTTCATCGGCGCTGGCATCCTCTACGACGCTCCCCACAACGTCGCCGTCACCGCCTACACCCGCGTCCACAACTGGCTCGAAATCGAATCCTTGTTCCTCACCCAGAAATAAATCGGCTACCGCTCAGGGGCGCCCGCAGGAATGCTCCAATTCAAATTGCTTTCGAGGACCCTTAATCCCTCTAGCATCCAGCCAATCGAACCACGGCTGCGTCCTTGCTACTCGACCATCGCCGGTCCAACTCGAAAATGAAACGATAACGCCCCCTATTACTGCGAGTTCGCCCATTTCTTTATCTCGTCTGAACAGTTTCATCACGACGGTTGGGGCGCAGGCACTTAGTCCCGATGGAGCGATATGCGTTAGCGACGCTCTAAGGGCCGCCAAGTCCTTACGCGCTCCGGAAGAATATACGCGATCACCTAAGCTAAGCCCGTTCATGTAAAACACTTCAACACGGTCAGACCCATCGATTGCCCGAAGCAGCTTCGCGACGTCAGCGCGGTTGACCGGTACCCGATCTGCGGAGGAAACGCTTGGATGCGGTTGTCCCGATGTGCCAATCGGACATAAGACAGTCAGGAAAGTTATAGCCGTAATCCAAAATCGCGCGTGCCGTGGAACTTTCAATCCTTGCATGAGTCGAGATTGTATTCCTTCGCCATCCACAGAGGATCAAACCATCGAGCAGCCGGAACAAGTACAAAACCCCACCGGGTCATCACTCCCGGTGGGGTTTCGGTATTGCCAGCGGTACGCTGCCTGAAAACTAATCCTACTATATCAAACCAAACTCTAGTCGAGTGTCCACAACGGTGGGCGAGGGAGTCGAACCCTAGTGGCTGATGAGGCCACTCGACAGCTTTTCAGGCAGCGTCCAGTACCCACTGGCAACACCCACCAAACCCTGTCTGAAACAGCTCTACCCTACTTCCCGGCGTTCAGTATCTCTCGATCAATCTGCCCTTGCTTCAGTCCGGTTTCCCAAAATGGGAATAAAATTCCCCTTCAACACTCCTGAACATCACATGCGGGATCAGCCGCCAGTAATCCCCCTGCGTCGCATCGTCCAAACACGCCCCACTGCCGGCCCCGTTCACAACGCCGAGACCATCCTTCACGCGCTCTCCTCTGCCTTCCTCCCAAACAGCCCCAGCAGCATGCCCCATCCGCCTTCCGAGTTCACCTTTTCGCGCATGTCTGGGTAGTTCCCTCCGTGCCGCTCGAACCCGCGATGCTCCAGCTCCACCAGCGTCGTCCCATCGTCCGCCGGCGTAAACCGCACCTCCACCTCGCTGCACTTCGTCAGGTCTGCCTCATACTTCCAGTCGGGCCCCACCTTCCACGCCATCGCAAACCGGTGCGGCGGCTCCCACGCCGTCACCGAACCCCACGGGCAATCCGTCCCGTCCTCCTGCACCGTATAGATCGACCCGCCCTCGCGTCCCTCTACCACCACCCGCTTCATCGGCGAGCTGCCGATGTGGTGCGTCCGCGGCCACCAGCTATCCATACCCTCGGTAAATACCCGGTACGCCAGCTCCACGCCCGCCTTCACCCGGATACTCTTGCGCACCGGCTCCACCTCCACCACTCCGGCCGGCGCACTGCTTGCGTTGAAATCCATCTGTCGTTCAGGCATCGTCACTCCTCCTCAATCGCTGTCTTCTTGGAAATCCCTGACCTTCACGCCCAAAAACTATGCAGCCGGCCTAGCTTCCCTGCTCCCTGCTCCCTGCTCCCTGCTCCCTGTTCCTTGTTCCCTCGAACCTCGAGAACTGAAAACCCCTCACTCCTCCTCAATCCTCGCCTTGAACGCCTCCAGCGCCTCGCCCCAAAAGCTGTCGAAACGGGCCGCACGGAAATAGAAATTCTCAAAACTACTTTGTCTCTGTTCTCATTCGGATACGAAGTAACCAAAAACCGGGCCTCTCTCTCGAAGCTGTACAGTCAAGTTCCGAGCCGACAACCTTGCAATCGTAAACCGACGCGCCTAGCCGGCGGGATTGCCAATGCTCACCGCCATCCTCCGTGTAAAGCAGCTTCCCTGAATCTGTGGGGCCGGTCTCTGGCGCCGCAACCACACCCGTTGCTGGTGGTGCAGCTACAGCATCGACCTGATAGTCCTGGCTGAAGGCGAAGCCAACCTTGGAGTCGAGAAACCGAACTGAGGATAACCACTTTCCGGGACCCTGAATCGTCCTATCAGTGTCCAGGAGCCAGGTCTCTCCACCGTCTGTGCTGTGGAAAAGATGCGTACCGTCATTGTTGAAATGCCATGTAATGAGCCATCCTTCGGAAGCACTTACAAAGAACAGGTCTCGAATATCCGCTACACCTTTATCGGATGGGATTTGGCTGGATTTCCAGCTCCGCCCTCCGTCCGTCGTCCGCAGCACGTAAGCCACTCTGCCATTCAGATCCTCCGCAAGCTCGTTTGTGCCGGCGATCCAGCCGACCTCCGGACTGATAAAGAGGATCTTGCCGATGAACTTCACATCCGGCAAGGTAAGGCGATTCCAGGTGCGGCCGCCGTCCAATGTCTTCGCAAACTCGCTCTTTTCTCCGTCGAACTCGCTGCCAACTCCGATGAGCGGATTGATGAACTGCATGTTCTGGATGAAATGTTCCGACAGCATTCTCCAGTGAGAGCCCGCATCGTCGGTTCGAAGTACCCAGGTAGATGCATCCATGCTCATTCCCGAGATCCATCCGATCTTCTCGCTGACGAAGGAGATCGAAGGCTCAGTCGCGTGCATGCGGCTCCTGACCATCTCAACCCAATGTCTTCCCGAATCGCTGGAGCGAACCACGGAGTAGTCTCCGCTGCCCTCTCCTACAGTCGGGAAGAAATATCCCCCAGCCAGGACCGTCCCCGGCGCAACTAAACCGAGGTCGCCTAGCTGGCGGACGATTTCACAATTTCGACAGGAGCCTGCCGTCCATTGAAGGTCGAACGGCTCGGATGTGGATTGCCCCAATGCCACGGGGACCGCAGCAAACATGAGGGCCAAGCGGAGAAGCCCACGAAGCGTCATGTGCTCTCTTGAACGGTCAGGCGGGAAATTGGACGTTCCCGGCTGGCGTTCGGAACGGGTGGCCGGCGATCCCGAAGCTGAACCAGCGACAATCTGGTTCCAGGCACGAAGTTTCGTAACCGTCTCTTTCATTCGTCCTCAATCCTCGCCTTGAACGCCTCCAGCGCCTCGCCCCAAAAACTGTCGAAGTAAGACCGCAGGGCCTCAAACCCCCTCCGGTCCAGCCGGTAAAAACGCCTCGTCCCAACCGCCTCGTCCCGCACCAGCTCAGCCGTCTTCAGAACCCGCAGGTGCTGCGACACCGCCGGCCGGCTCACCGGCAAGCCGCGCGCCAGTTCGCCCACCGGCAGCGGACCCCGCCGCAGCCGCTCCAGAATCTCCCGCCGGATCGGCTCGCCGAACGCGTCGAATTGCAATTCGTAAGTTTGCACTTACGGTAAGTTAGCAATTACCTATTCAGCCGTCAACTTCTCTCGGCGGCCGCCCAAAAAAATTCTAAGCAATTCCTGGGCAAACTCGCATTGTCAATATCCCCAAACCGCCAAAAATCGCCAAACCCCAATATCCATGGGCCTTTCGCGCAGAAAAATAGAATGCTTTTGAGTTATGCTCAACCTGATAAACTAGAAACAGTAGAAAAAGATCAATTAGGCTGCCGGGAGAATCCCGCAGCCTTCCACGTTTAATGCCCTCGGCCCTCGCCCCTAACCCCTTACCGGAGACTATCTTAGCCGTAACCCCAATCAATACATATGTTTAGGGATATCAACCACCCGCTAACCCGAACCAAACAAACCACTTCCCCCCAAGATCCTATCCGGGGGAGGGGGGGTACACAGCGGGCACCGCGATACACTCGAAGGCGGGAGCACCTCAGCGAGACAACTTCCCCGCAGCGCGCCCCAGGAGAGCGCAGCCAATCTTGAACATCGATTTTGCAGCATGACATCTCCGCGCATCCAGATCGGACCACCCCAGCGCCTCGCCGCGCTTCTTCTTCTCCTCTTCCTCGGCCAATGTCTCTGGGTCATCGGCCACCAGGAGCTCTCCACCACCGACTACCGTTTCGCCCGCTGCGGCCGCGAGATGTGGGAGCGCCCCTCGCCGCTCGCCGGCTACTTCACCACCTGCGGCAACCTCAACGGCGATGGCACCTTCGCCTACCGTGTCGCCGGCTTCCCGCTCACCGTCCAGCGTCTCGCGCTGCTCGCCATCGACCGCTTCCGTGCGCCCGCCAATCGCCTTTACTCTGGCGGCTCGCTCAACGGTTCCACCTGGGAAGCCCGCCACCAGCTCGCCAGCGTCATCTACCTCATCCACCTGCCGTTCGTGCTCTTCGCCCTCTGGCTCGGCGGCGGTTTGTGGTGGGTCTCCCGCCGTATCTTCGGTAACGAGGGCGGCATCTTCGCGCTCGGCCTCTACTGCTTCTGCCCGGCCATCGTCCGCCTGGCCGTTACACCCAACAACGACCTGCTCGCCATGTGGGGACTCTACGGCCTCATCTACACCGCCATCGGAGTCGCCCACGCCATGCAGGGTCCGCGCCGCAAATGGCGCCCGCGCATCGTGCTGCTGACGGTCGCGCTCGGCCTCACCGCCGCCGCGCACCTGCTGGCCGCGATCCTCGGCTTCGTCGCCGCGCTGGTCCTGATGTTGTACCTCGCCGAACGCGGCCGCGGCTACGTTTTGCAGATCCTCACCTTCTCCGCCGTCGGCGCGCTGGTCATTCTCTTCGCGTTCTACGGATTCCGCCTCGCCGCCTTCAGCTACGTCTTCACCGGAGGCGCGGCGCGCTTTTGGTTCTCGCTCGCCCCGCTCCGCGGCTTCGTCGCCAGCGCGCTCAACTTCCCCATCCTGGTAGCGACCGCCGTGGCCGCGCTGCTTTACCTTGCCGTGCGCCGCAGCCGCTACTTCGGCAACACTGCGCCGCTGCTCATCGTTTTTGCGCTCGCCGCCGTCGTCACTACCCAGACCGTTACCGCGCCGTGGCTGTGGGCGATGCCGTTCCTCTTCACCTTCCTCGGCGGCGTCTTCGCCGACGCGCTCGAAACCCGCTACCGCAGGCTTTTCCTGGTCTTCACCGGCGCCGTCCTCGCCGCCCAGGCAATGGAGTGCCTCACCGCTCTCCCTCTGCTCGCCCACTGATTTTCACTGCCCCACCGACTGCGCCAGCGCGGCCCGCTGCTCGTCCCACGGCTTCATCTGATACTCTTCCGGCGGCACGCCGCCCGCGAGGTAGCGCACAAAGTAGTCCCATCGACGCCGCGCCACATAAGGATTCGCGGCCTCGTAGTTGTGCTTCGCATTCGGAACCATCAGCAGGTCGAAGTCCTTGTTCGCCTTGATCAGCGCGTCCACCACCAGCAGCGTATTGTTCGGCGGCACATTGTCGTCCATCGTCCCATGGATCAACAACAGCCGCCCTTTCAGGTTGTTCGCGAAGTTCTCGTTCGCCTGGTCGTCGTAGTTGGTCGTGCCGTACGCATTCTTTTTGAGCAACCCAATCCACTTCTCCGCCCAGTCGTCTTCGTACACGCGGTTGTCGTGGTTGCCGCTCTCGCTCACGCCCACTTTGAAGAAGTCCGGAAAGTGAAACATGGCCGCCGCTGTCGCCGCCCCGCCGCCCGAGTGCCCATAGATCCCAACCCGCTCCGCGTCGATCCACGGATACTTCGCGGCGAGCTCCTTGATCCCAGCCACCTGGTCTGGAATCGTATTGTCCGCCATGTCGCCGTACAGAGCGTCGTGGAAGCTCTTTGACCGGTTTGGAGTGCCCATGCCGTCGATGCAAACCACCACGAACCCCAGTTCCGCCAGCGACTGCATGTCCTTGTGCGCGGACGTGAACCTCCGTTCGCCGCACGAACCTGTCTGCGGCCCCGGATACACCAAGTCCACAATCGGGTACCGCTTCGCCGCATCGAAATCCGTAGGCTTGAACAGGAACCCATACAGATCGGTCTTGCCATCGCGCGCCTTCACCGTGACCGGCGTCAGCGCCTTCCAGCCCGCCGCCTGCAGCTTGCCAATGTCCTGCCGCGCCAAGTCCATCAGCGCATTGCCGTCGGAGTCGCGCACCACCGTCGCCTGCGGCGTCGTCGGCGTCGAAGCCACGTCGACGAGCGCGCGCCCGTCCGGCGACATGGTGACGTCATGCGTCGCGTCCTCCGGCGTCAGCAGCTTCTGGACCGTCCCATCGAAGTTGACGCGATAGAGCGCGGCAAAGTATGGATCGCGTCCCGCCTCCTTGCCCACCGCCAGGAAGTAAATCACGCGCGTCCTCTCATCCACGCGGAGTACCTGCGTCACGTCTCCTACGCCGCTCGTGATCTGGTTTTTCAGCTTTCCCGTAGTCGCGTCGTACAGATACAACTGGCCCCAGTTGTCGCGCTCGGAAAACCACAGCACCTCGTTCGAGCCGGACAAGTATCGCCAATTCTCGCTCTTGTCGTCTCCGCTTTCGAAGTAGGCCGCCGCAGTCTCGCTCATCACGTCGCGCACTTCGCCGGTCGCGGCGTCCGCCACGCGCAGCCATTCCTGCTTGTGGTCCCGCGAAGTCGAGACGAACGCCAGATGCGCACCGTCCGCACTCCACTGCACGTCGTCCCAGCCGTGCCCGCCTGCACAGCTCAGGTCGTCGCACAGGCTCGACCGGTGCTGGTCCGGCGGCATCTTCAACCGCACCACCTTGCGCGCATTCACATCGACGATTACGCGCTCGATCGTCGCCGCGTTCTCGTCTCCGGCCAACGGGTAGGGCCACGATTCAAGCTCCGGATGCCCAACCGCCGTGCTCACGAGGTACATGCGCCCAACCTTGCGCTGGTCCTGCTGGAACGTCGCAATCTTCTTCGAGTCCGGCGACCAAACCACGATGGGCCGATGGCTATGAGTCCATCCCGCGTTGTCCGTCGCATAGCCAAAATCCGGAGCACCGTCGGCGGTCAACTGCGTCTCGCGCCCGCTCGCCACATCGCGCAACCACAGATTGTCTCCGCGAACGAAGGCCGCCTTCTTCCCATCGGGCGAGAGATCGTAGGTCCCGGGCAAAACTTCGCCTGCCCCTTTGCATTCCCCCGCCCCGCGCAGGCCGCACCGGACAATCGCTCGCCCCATCCGCAGCAGTACCGCGCGGTCGCCCTCTTCCAACTTCAAATCGTCGATCGGCAGATGTGCCGCATCCAGCGGCGACGCGATCGCGAGCTTGCCGGATCTCGTCGCAGCCTGCAATGCCGCCGCCACTTTATTCCGGTCGAACGCCGCCGTCTTCGTCCGCTTCGCCGGATTGACCAGCATATACGTCATTCCATCCGGGCCCAGGTCGCGATACCAGAAGCGCCCATCGTCCAGCCACACCGGGTCCTTCACCGTGTGGTAGACCATTGGGTCAACGTTGTAGTCCATCCACCTCTCGGCCTGTGCGTAGTCGGCTGGCGTGTAAACCTTGCCTGCCTGTGCAACGACCATCGCACTCCAGCAGCACCAGGCTGCCATCGCCGTCATCGCGGCGCGGCGCACACTTAGCAACATCCCTTGCCTCCGAGTTCCGGCCGCGATCGCCGGCAACCTAGACGCAAGTCTAGCAACACAGCCTCACACACTTCGCGAAGACCGCGGCTATACTGAGACGAGGTAGTGTGCCTGGCAACGATCGCAGCGCACGCCGGGCGGCTCAGAGCCGGATCGCGCACGAGCAGGAACAGCAGGTTGCCGTGGCCGAGAACTCCATTACCATTTCACCGGGCCCACGCTTCCAGGTTGCCTTGATCCTGGCGATCGTCGCGGACGCGCTGCAGCTCATCGTTTTTCCTTTGTTCGTCGAGGGAGCGGTATCGCCGGCCGACGATCTGCTCGATCTCGGCATCGGGGTCGCGCTGGTCCGCTTGCTCGGCTGGCACTGGGAGTTTCTGCCGTCGTTCCTGGCCAAACTCGTCCCCGGAGTCGATTTGGTGCCTTTCTGGACGATAGCGGTCGCGAATGTGTACAAGAAATCGAAGCGCCTCACGTTCGCCACCGGGGAGAGCGGCGAGGAATCCCGATCCTGACAAATCGCCGGGTTTGGAAGTCTGCGAGCGCTGATCTGTTAGATTCAGTGGGATACGGCTGGATAATGGCCCATTAGTGCTACAGCAAAACGCCGCCGATTGCCGATATTGTTTCTGATTAGGCCCTCCTTGGAGGGGCATTCATGGAAGCTACCGGCGCCACTTTGATCGGAATCTACGACTATCGACTCGTAACGACATCAGTATTGATTGCCGTACTTGCGGCCTATGCGGCCTTCGATCTGGCGGGACGCGTAACGGCCGCCCGCGGCATGGTCCGATTCTTCTGGCTGAGCGGCGGCGCGCTGGCAATGGGCCTAGGCATCTGGTCGATGCACTATATCGGTATAGCGGCTTACCGGTTGCCTGTTCCGGTTGTGTGTCATTGGCCGACGATCCTGCTCTCGATGGCGGCGGCGGTTTCCGCGTCCGCGGTGGCCCTGTGGGTGGTGAGCCGCAAGACCATGGGGATAACCGCGGCAGCCATAGGCAGTCTCTCGCTGGGCCTAGGCTTTGCTGCCACCCAGTACCTGGGCATCGAGGCGATGCGGCTGCCGGCCATCGTTACCTACTCCCACGGTCTTATCGCCCTGTCGATCGTACTCGCGGTAGCGATCTCGTTTGGGGCAATGCGGCTGGCCTTTGGCTTGCGCAACCAGATGGCAATGTGGAGCTGGCGAAAAGCCGGAGGCGCACTGGCGATCGGCATCGCAATGCCTGCGCTGCATTTCATGCGTATGGCGGCGGTGACCTTTGTAGCGTCCACCGCGGTTCGCTGGGAGCCGGCCTATACCGTGGATGTCTCCGCCCTGACTCTTTTCGGAATTGTCATGATCGTTTTGTTCATTCTCGTGCTGGCGATCATGATGTCGGAGGCTGACCGGCATCTTTGGACGGAACGGCAGCTCCTGGATGCCTTTCTGGGATATATCCCCGACCACGTCTATTTCAAGGATCTGGACAGCCGTTTTGTGCGCGCCAGCCGGTCGCAGGCGAAGCAATTCGGATTGAGCGATCCGGCGGAACTGGTGAACAAGAGCGACTCCGACTTTTTCTCCGCTGAGCACGCTGCGCCCGCGCTTGCCGACGAACAAGAGATTATCCGTACCGGACGGCCAATGGTTGGAATAGAGGAAGAGGAGGTATGGCCGGACGGACACAGGACCTGGGCACGTACAAGCAAGGTGCCGCTGCGCGACCGGCGAGGCGAAATCATCGGCACCATGGGGATTTCCCACGACATAACCAGCCGCAAGCTGGCGGAGCAGGAAGTCGCCCGCAAGGCCGAAGAATTGGCCCGGACCAATGCGGCGCTCGAGCAGTTGGCGAAGGAGGCCAAGGCGGCGAGCCGGGCAAAAAGCGATTTTCTGGCGAATATGAGCCACGAGATACGCACGCCGATGAATGGCATCATCGGGATGACCGACCTGGCACTTGAGACCGAATTGACCAGCGAGCAACGCGACTATATCGAGACGGTCAAGTTGTCCGCGGACGCGCTGCTCACCGTGATCAATGACATCCTCGACTACTCAAAGATTGAGGCCGACAAGATCGATCTGGAAGCGATCGATTTCAATCTGCGCGAATGCATTGAAGGAGCCCTGAAGACGCTGGCTCTGCGTGCCGACGAAAAAGGACTCGAACTGCTTTGCGAGGTCTCGCCCGAGCTTGCGGAAACCGTGGTTGGCGACCCCGGGCGGTTGCGCCAAATACTGATCAATCTAGTTGGAAATGCGTTGAAGTTCACGCTCGAAGGTGAGGTCAGCCTCAACGTCCAGCCGGAGCTGATTGAGGAAGGGGCGATAACCATTCACTGCACCGTTTCGGATACGGGAATTGGAATTGCCCCTGAAAAACTGCGTCCCATCTTTGAATCGTTCAGCCAGGCCGACACTTCGACGACCCGCGAGTTCGGCGGCTCCGGCCTTGGTTTGACCATCTCCAGACGCCTGGTCGAGATGATGGGCGGGCGACTATGGGTTGAGAGCGAGGTTGGCATCGGCTCGCGCTTCCATTTCACGGCACGGCTGGGAACCGCCGTCACCCGCAAGACCGCAGCTGAAGCTCCGGCAAGCCCCGATTTCCTGCGGGGGGCCAAGGTCCTCGTCGTCGACGACAACCGCACGAATCGTCGCATTCTTGAGGGAATGCTCGCGCGCTGGGGCATGAATCCATCGACCGCATCCGACGGCTTTAGCGCGCTGGAGGCGTTGTCGGAGGCGCTCGCCTCGAACCATCCATTTGAACTGATCATTTCCGACATGCACATGCCCAGGATGGATGGGTTCTCCCTGGTCGAGCAAGTCAAACAACGGCCGGGCCTCTGTGCATCGACGATCATGATGCTCACCTCCGGCGGCCAGCGAGGAGACGCAGCCCGTTGCGGAGCCATGGGAATTGCGGCCTACCTTCTGAAGCCGGTTCGCCAGGCGGAGCTGCGCGAAGCTATCGTGCGGGCTCTGAATGCGAAGGGGCAATCCGGAACTGCTCCCATGATTACCCAGCGCGTCCTCGTGCAGAATGGCGACCCAGGAAAAAGCCTGCATATCCTGCTGGCGGAAGACAACCCGGTAAACCAGAAACTGGCGTTGCGGCTGCTGGAGAAACGGGGCCACCAGGTGTTTGTGGTCTCCAATGGGAGAGAGGCGCTTGAGGCGCTCGACAAGAGCTCATACGACCTTGTTCTGATGGATGTGCAGATGCCCGAGATGGATGGGCTGGAAGCGACTGCGCTGCTGCGCGAGAAGGAAAAGGCCACCGGGAATCACCAGACCGTAATCGCCATGACCGCCATGGTCATGAAGGGCGATCGCGAGCGCTGCATGGCGGCCGGCATGGATGGCTACGTGTCCAAGCCAATCCGTGTGCAGGAACTTGACGAGGCGCTTGACCGTCATATCGCCGACGGTGGCAAGAGCCTGTCTGGCGCGCAGTCCACCGATTCGCAAACTGCTTCCGTCTCTGCGGACGAGTTGCTGGAACGGATCAATGGGGACCTCGGCTTCCTCTCCGAGTTGCTGGATATTTTCCGGAGGGACTATCCGCACCAGATTCAGGCGGTCCGGCATGCCATTGCCAGCGACGATGCGCCTGCATTGCAACGGATTGGGCATACGATGAAGGGCTCCTTGGGCAATCTAGCGGCCCCCGTCGGATCGGGGATTGCGGCCGAACTTGAAGCGATGGGAAAGAGTGGCGATCTGACCCACGCCGAAGGCAGAACGGCAGACCTGGAAGCGGAACTGGTTCGAGTAATTGAAATGCTGGAAGGCATGTGCCTGGAGACGGCGAAGTGAAGATCCTTGTTGCAGATGACGACCCCGTCTCTCTGCGGATGATAGAGCGAATGCTGCAACACATCGGATACGAGGTGATTACGGCAGACAATGGAAGAAAGGCCGCGGACATCCTGTCCGCCGCGGGCGCTCCCCGGCTTTCCCTCATCGATTGGATGATGCCTCAACTCGATGGGCCCGGCCTCTGCCGCGAGGTCCGCGAGAGGAATGACGATCTATACACGTACATATTGCTGCTGACGGCAAAACACTCCCGCGAAGACGTTGTGATCGGCCTGAAAGCCGGAGCCGACGACTACCTGACTAAACCTTTCCATCCAGCCGAGTTGGAAGCCAGGTTGAATACTGGCCGGCGCATCCTCCGGCTCGAGGACAAATTGGTCGAGGCGCGCGAAGAGATGCGCTTCAAGGCTACCCATGACGGGCTGACCTCTTTGTGGAACCGGGCCGCCATTCTCAGCTTGCTGCGAAGTGAGTTGTCTCGGTCGACGCGGGACCGATCGGCGGTGTCGCTCTTGCTTTGCGATATCGACCATTTCAAGCGGGTCAACGATGTTTACGGGCATCTCGTGGGGGATGAAGTCCTTCAAATCGTCTCCAGGCGCCTGCAGGACGCAGTGCGGCTGTACGACGCGGTTGGCCGTTATGGGGGAGAAGAGTTTCTAATCGTGCTGGCCGGTTGCGTGGAAGAAGATATGAGAAGCCGTGCGGAACAAGTGAGGAGAGCAATCAGTTCCGTCCCCGTCCCCACCGCCACCGGGCCGATCTCCGTATCGATGAGCGTGGGAGCGATCACCATCGAGAGCGGGGAAAAAGAGGCTCCGATCGAACTGTTTCTGAAGCAGGCGGACGACGCCCTCTATCAGGCGAAGGCTGCCGGTCGAGACAGAGTCATCTATGCCGATTCGCAGGTGGCTGTGTAGAGGCCGTAGCGGATAGCCCCAAATCTCGTCCGTTGCAGGCGATCTCGCCGCCCAGCGCGCCCATGGTGCGATCTCGTAACCCAATCGCCGTTACCCCGATGGACCGCCGAGAGGATTCGCGCTCGACCCGTGACGTAAGCCGCTCCCGGGCGGGTTTGCACACCGGCTTCCGATAGGACCGCTTTGCCGACAGGATTCGGTCGAGGCGGACTTAACGGAAGATGCGGAGAAGTGCTACAGTCATGTCGCGGCTACCCGCACAATGGAGCAGGCCAAACGGGGTTCGTCCTAACCCGCCAGCCGGTTTACTTCTTCCAGGCCTTCACTTGTGTCTCTTGCATATCTGCATCTGGACAGGCTCATACGATGATTTGCAGTTCCACTATTCGCGGCTCGACTGAGAGCGTACCCGGCCTTTGGGACTGCGTCAATTCATCTCGCTCAATGCGTTGGCTGGCTATAGTAGCGCTCGTTTTGCTGGCTTCGGTTCAGATCGCGCTTGCGCAGACGACCCGCTACACAAGAACCACTTGGCGCTCGCAAGACGGCTTGCCGGAAAACGTCGTTCAGTCGCTGGTGCAGGATCGCGATGGCTATCTCTGGGTGGGTACGACCGGTGGGCTCACCCGATTTGACGGAGCGCAGTTCACTCCGTTCAACGGAGGCGCGGCGCAGACTCTCCCGGTCAACAGCATCTATTGTCTGTTGATGGCGCGAGACGGCACGATCTGGGCCGGAACCGATGGCGGCGGCTTGCTGCATATCGCGGGCTCCCGGGTGATCAAGACCTTCGCCGCCCCCGATGGATTGACGGACGCTTTTGTTCATAGCATCTATGAGGACTCGATTGGGCGCCTGTGGGTGGGGACCGCCGGTGGACTCTTTCTTATGGAAGGAGAGCGCCTGGTCCGTGCCGACCCGCCTGGAACATTGGAGGTTACAGATGTTCAGGCCATTGCCGAAGACCGCCTGCACCATATTCTTGCCGGCGGCTCTCGTCTGATTGCCTTGGGTACAGGACAAGTCCGGGAGATTCCCCTGCCCGGCGCCTACGGTCACCCTCAAATCAGAAGCGTTCTGGCGGGGTCGGATGGAACGCTCTGGATCGGGACCGACATAGGTCTTCTGCGCGAGGTGAATGGCCGGTTCCGGCATGTCACTGACATTACCGGGGCGGTAAGAGTCCTGAGCCAAACGAGTGACGGCACAGTCTGGATCGGCACATTGGGCAAAGGTCTGTGGGCTTTCCGGGGCGGACTCTTCACGCGGGTTGGTCATGCGGGTCTGTTTCCCATCGAGACCGCGCTGTGCATCCATGAGGATGTCGACCATCGCGTGTGGATAGGAACGCGAAACGGGTTGGGGCGCCTGGAAAAATCCGCGATCAGCCTGACTCCCCTGCCAACTTCCAACAATGACTACGGCACCATAGGCGGCGCTCCGAACGGCGATGTTTGGATGGTTACGCAAGCAGTGTTTCGAGTCTCGGGCGGCATTGCGGTACCTATGAAGTTTCCTGGCCTGGATGGGCCACCCATACGAAGTGTCTACCGCGCACGGGATGGCTCAACATGGGTAGGCACGGACGGGCAAGGCGTCTACCATCTGACTGGTGGCGCTGCGCTCCGTTCAGGAGATGCCCGGCACTATGCCATCCCGAACTTCATCCGTGGCTTTCTGGAGAGCAGCCGCGGAGAAACCTGGGTAGCGACCAACGCGGGGCTGTATCGCATCACGGCCAGGGGTCTCGACCGCTACGGGGTTGAAGATGGCCTGGCCTACCTCAATGTCAAGAGCCTCTTCGAGGACCGAAACGGCGACCTGTGGATCGGAACCGATCAAGGATTGAGCCGGTGGCACGATGGAGCATTTGTTCAGGACCCGGCAACCCGAGCTCTGCGCATGGAGAAGGTATGGTCCATTCTCCAGGACCGCCGCGGAACCATGTGGTTTGGCACCCGCGATCACGGTCTCTTCCGGTACCGGGACAGCCGCATCGAACAGTACACAACAGCGCAAGGGCTGGTGAGCAATAGCGTTTATCAATTGTTGCAGGACAAGACTGGCCGCTTCTGGATATCGAGCGAAGAAACGATCTCCTCTGTGCCCGAAGACGCACTGAGTGGCGACTTTCCCCTTCGCAACAGCACGCTCGGCGTCACACTCTATCGCATGCCCTATGGGGAGGACGGAGTTCAACTGCTGGGCGGCCGATTTACCTCGGGCTATCTCGCGCCCGACGATACTGTATGGTTCCCAACCAACCACGGAGCGGCGCACGTCATTGCCAGCGGGGTCGGCGTTGAGGGAACACCCGTCGTTCGGATTGTGGGGATGATGCGGGACGGCGTAAACATTCCGGCGACCCAAGGTCTTCAATTGCCCGCCGGCACCGCACGTCTCGCTTTTTCGTTTGCCCCTCTTTTCCTTGGACCGCAGGACAGTGTGCGCTTTCGCTACATCCTTGAGGGCTTCGATCGGGACTGGCTTTCTGCCGGCTCCGGTCACGCTGCAACCTATACCAATCTTCCCGCCGGAACCTACCGCTTCCGGGTGCAGTCGTTTGATGTCAGCCATCCCGAACAGGCTACTGAGGCGACCATCGATTTCAGTCAGCGGCCGTTCTTGTATCAGCTTTGGTGGTTCCGCCTCTTTTGCATTCTGGCCGCGTTCGGCTGCGGGATCTTCGCCTATTCGGTGCACCTCCGCAGAGTCAGAACACGCTTTGCGTTGGTGCTGGAAGAGAGAGGCCGGCTCGCGCGGGAGATGCACGATACCGTCATTCAAGGCTGTACAGGTGTATCCACGCTTCTGGAGGCCATTGCGTCGCAACGAGAGAGTGTCTCCGAGGATGGAGACCTTCTGGACGTCGCCAGGATTCAGATGCGGGAAACGATAGATGAAGCCCGGCGCGCTGTCTGGAACCTCCGCCGCAACGAGGACGAAGAGATCGATCTCCCATACTCGCTGGCTGCGCTTGCGGAACAGGCTACACGTGCTTTCGGAATTCCGGTAGTGTGTGAACGAGTCGACCCGATGAATGGCATCTCCGGATCGACAGGACACGAACTGCTCATGGTTGCCCGCGAGGCAATCGCCAATGCCGGGACACATGCACATCCCGATTGGATCCGGATCTCGGCATCGCTTGAGGGCGTGGATTTGACCGTAACCATTATTGACAACGGCACCGGCTTCGTCGAAGCATCCCTGCCTGACAGCACTGGCGAGCATTATGGCTTAGTCGGCATGCGTGAACGTATGCACCGAATCGGCGGGACCCTGGTTGTCCGCAGCGTATCGGGCAGCGGAACTGAGGTAGTGATGAAGCTGTGGCATGCAACTGTGAAGCCTCGTGCTCTGCGTCGACGATCCATAGCGAGATCGCGATGAAACGCTGAAGAAACCATACGCATTCCGGCGGCGAACGATCATCCATCGCGCGTACCGGCATCGCCGTTGCTTTACCGGCGCAAATAGGAATCGAGACGTGTGCACAATCGGCGAGCGTCACGAATTGATTTGCATAGGTCATACCTTAGTCGGTTTACAGGCTTCTTCTCGCACGCCTAGCATTGCTTCAGCATCATCCGAACATTTTCAGAAGCTCACAGTCTTCGCGGCTGGCCAGCGCGTCCCCGGTTGCCAACGCCTGCGAATCCATTTCCTTCGCCACCGCACGTTGAGGGTTTTCTTGGAATCATCCTGCTATCCCGGGAGCTGCTCCTTTTCTGCGAAACACGGCGCGAGCCGACACCATGAGGACAAATCGTATGAGCGGCACTCGAATCGGCTTGCTGTTTGCCGGCCTTCTATTTTGTGGAATCGGCATCTCGCGGGCTGGTGCACAAGTGCCTGCACCAATTCGGATCTCCGATAACCACCGGTACCTGGTCACCCGCGACGGCAAGCCGTTCCTTTACCTCGCCGACACCGCGTGGGGCCTATTCGACATGAACCATGACGACATCGATCTCTACCTCAAGGACCGGGCAGACAAGAAGTTCACGGTCATCCAGGCGGTAGCGGCCAACTACACCGGCCTGGATCGACCGAATCCGGATGGCGCTACCGTATTCGCCAAGGCAGTGCGTGCAGATACTCCGGCAGGCACTCAGATGGTGCCGAATCCCGAGTACTTCAGGAATGTCGACTACGCTGTCGATAAAGCCAACTCGCTGGGCATGTATGTCGCGATGGTGGCCATCTGGGGCAAGTCCTACGTCAATGAGAGGCACTCGATCTTCGACAAAGCCACGGCATACAGCTATGGCAGGTTTCTTGGCAGTCGATACCGCGACAAGCGGGTCATCTTTGTTCTGGGCGGCGACTGGTACCCCGAGGGCACGAAGTATATCTGGAGAGCGATGGCCGCCGGGATGAATGCAGGCGATGGTGGAAATCACTTGATCACCTATCATCCGACCGGGATTCAAAGCTCCAGCCGATGGTTCCAGAACGACCCCTGGCTCAGCTTCAACATGGTTCAATCCCGCCATATCGTAATGAACCGTTCCTACGAAATGATTGCGCAGGATTGGCAGCGCACGCCGCCCAAACCCGTGGTCGATGGCGAATCGGCATACGAAGGAATTGTCGACGATCTCATCACGTATAAACCTGGGGTGCCTCTGGTTCAGGCCAAGGACGTTCGCCGGATTGCATACTGCGTCGTGTTCGCTGGAGCTGCCGGATATGCCTACGGCAGCCAGGGAGTGTGGAATTACTCCAGTCCGGCTCCGGGCATGTCACCATCGAGTGGCCGTTCCGTGTATGGGCTGCCGCCGGTCTCCCTGCGGGAAGCCCTGGCCCGGCCGGCCGGTTCCCAGTTGCAATACCTGCGTACCCTCATTGAGTCCAGGCCGATGCTCACGCGAATTCCCGACCAGTGGCTGGTGGTCAACGATCCGATGAGCACACTCGATCGGATCCAGAGCACGCGGTCTTCGGACGGAAGCTACGCTTTCATCTACACCGCTACCGGCAGGCCGATACGCGTAAGACTGCGTGACAAGATCTACGACAATCTGTCCGGCAAGTCCTATAAGGCATGGTGGTTCGATCCCAGAAATGGCACCGCAACTCTCATCGGCGAATTCCCGAGGACCGAGGCCGGCGACCGGGAAGCAGATGTGCACCGCGGCGACATCACCAGGGAATTCACGCCGCCCTCAAGCGGTCCGGGAAACGACTGGGTCCTGGTGTTGGACGACGCCGCGAAAAAATTCCCTCCGCCCGGCACGAAAGCTGGGCTGTAGGATCCACCGCGCCTCGACCTCCCGGACCGCCCTTCGCCGGAGATCGAAGCCTGCGCGTGGCGTCCAAACTCGCAATGAACCGCTTATTGTTTTGGAGCACCGAGAGGGAATTGAACCCTCGAATACTGGTTTTGCAGACCAGCGCGTTAGCCACTTCGCCATCGGTGCTTCTTGCCGCCGCGCACACTCATCGCGCATGGCGGTGCAATTCTATCTGCCGCCTACTGCGGCTGTGAGGTCGTCCGAAGATACGGCTTCACCGTCTTGTAGCCGGGAAAGATCTTCGCCGCATCGTCGTTGGAAACTGCGCTGGTGATGATCACATCCTCGCCCGGCTTCCAGTTCGCCGGGGTCGCCACTTTGTGCTTCGCCGTCAACTGCATCGAATCCAGCACGCGAATGATCTCGTCGAAGTTGCGTCCCGTCGTCATTGGGTAGGCCAGCGTCAGCTTGATCTTCTTGTCCGGCCCGATCACGTACACCACACGAACGGTTGCGTTGTCCGCCGGAGTGCGTCCCTCGCAACTGTCTCCAGCATCGCCCGGCAGCATGTCATACAGCTTGGCGATCTTCAACTCCGGATCGCCGATCACCGGAAAGTTCACCGTCGAACCCGTCACCTCTTCAATATCCTTCGCCCACTTGCTGTGGTTCTCCACCGGGTCCACGCTCAGGCCGATCACCTTCGCCCCGCGCGCGGCAAACTGCTTCTCCAGCGCGCCCACCGCGCCCAGCTCGGTGGTGCACACCGGCGTAAAATCTTTCGGGTGCGAGAACAGCACTGCCCAGTTGTCGCCGATCCACTCATGGAAATGGATCGTTCCCTGCGTTGTCTCAGCCGTAAAGTCGGGTGCTACGTCATTGATGCGGAGCGACATGTCTTCATCCTCTCTAGTTGTTGTCTTCACTGTAGGGGGGAACTCTGCTGGCGCACACTAGAAAACCCACCCGGCTCGTTGGCTCTCGGTGGGTTCCGCGTTACTCGAATCGAAAGGTTACTTGCTACGATTCGCTTATGCGCACCACCACGCCTGGCTACAGCAACAGCAGGACATGGGGTTCGTATTCAGCGTCATCGTCATGGCTAATCTTTTGGCCGCGGCCAGCCTGGCTGGCTTGGAGCAGTTTGCCCCATTGCGGTCTACTTGAAACATACTTTCTGAGGAGGCCCCATGTCAAATGCTGCAACTGCAACTTCCGTGCCTGCAATCTCCCACCAGGCCTGCGACTACGCCATCGTGGATGTGTTCGCCGAGCAACCCCTCGCCGGCAATGCCCTCGCCGTATTCACCGACGCGCGCGGCCTTACCACGGAACAAATGCAGGCCATCGCGCGTGAAACCAATCTCTGCGAGACCACCTTCATCCTGCCCCGCGACGCTGCCGTCGAACGTGAGCGCGGCGTCCAAGTCCGCATCTTCACCGTGCGCGAAGAGCTGCAGTTTGCCGGCCACCCCACCCTCGGCACCGCGAGTTGGCTCTATCTCAACCACCCCACGCTCGGCGGCAGCCCGACCATCACGCTCGACCTCCGCGTCGGCCCCATTCCGGTAAGCTTCTCCGCGCAACCCCAAGGCCCCGGAGTTTACGGCACCATGCGTCAGAACGACCCCACCTTCGGCCAAGTTCACGATCGCTCCGCCGTCGCAGCTGCCATCGGCCTCTCGGTCGACGATCTCGACCCAGCACTCCCTATCCAGACCGTCTCCACCGGCATGGCTTTCTGCATTGTGCCGTTGCGCTCGCTCGAAGTCGCCGCGCGGCTCGCCATTCCGCAGCCGCTCGCGCAGGCCTACCTCTCCGGCAGCGATGCAAAATTCTTCCACTGCATCACGCGCGCGTCCGCCGCGTCCGGCGCCGGCTGGCACGCCCGCATGCAGTTCTACAACGGAGAAGATCCCGCGACCGGCTCAGCCTCCGGCTGCACCATCGCGTATCTGGTGCGTCATTCGCTTGCCGCCAGCGGCCAGCCCATCGTCCTCGAACAGGGAATCGAGATGCTCCGCCCCAGCCGCATTTACGTCAGCGCAACACGCCAGCGCGACCAGGTCTCCGAAGTATTTGTCGGCGGTCGCACCATTCCCATTGCAAGCGGACGATTTTTCCTGCCGTGATGCACTTAATTTCAACAGACCGGCAACACGAAAGGGCCAGCAATCAAGCACTCTTTGAAGATTCGGTGAATCTGCAATCGAAAATATGGCCTTACTTTCGCACTGTGTTCGCTGTTGCCAAGTCGGATAACCCTCCGTACTGTTGGTTAGCGCTGAGGAACGAAAAACCTCTGCACCATGCAAAACCCTCGGTCAACCAGAGAAATCTCAGGCAAGAAAAACAGGCAAAACAGATACAAAGGCAACGTTTCTTTTTTCGCGCAATTTGATTTGAGAGAAGCCTCCCGCCCGCAGACGCGGCTTCCCTACGCACCGTCCCCCAAATGCAGGCGCAGATTCGCCGGTCCTTTGCACGTCGATTCGGCTCACTCGCCTCACAAGACGTTGGGACGGTCGCGTTCCCGGAACTCCGTGTGGCAACCTGCGTCGCTGCCGGCTTTCTCTCGCACCCGCGGCCTGTCGTCGAGCAAACGCTCCATCGGCGGCCGGGGAGCTGCCTCCTCGCGGAGCAGACAGGTGAGCTTCGCCCTGAAGGCGTGACTTCAGGCAGAATTCCTCCTGTCCGCCCCCACCCGGGCAGCCCCACTTCCGCCGGAGCCGCGATCATCGGCGCCGGCCGCGGGCCAAAACATAACGCCGCCCTCCGCCGCGCCAGCCAACCAGCAAACGCGCCGGATTCGGGCCCCAATCCGCCAGGCCCATCGCCCGACCCGGTTCTGAAGCCGGTCCGCGGTGCCTCCCGGCAGAACCGAGTAGCCATGCGTCCCAAGAAGATCATCCTCTGCGTCGATGACAATGAACAAGCCCTCTCCGTCCGAACCTTCCTCCTGGAAACCCGCGGCTATCGCGTAATCGCCCTGACCAAACCGCAAGACGCACTCGAAGCTATTGCCAGTTCCCTGCCCGGCTCGATCGATCTCCTCCTCTGCGATCTGCTGATGCCGCAGATGGATGGCAGCGAGCTCGTCCGCCGCGCCAAACAACTCCACCCAACCCTGCCCGCCATGATCGTCTCCGGGACAGTCGCTTCGTTTGACCGCGCCGGCCGCGCCGACGCCTTCCTGCCCAAAGGCGCCTGTTCGCCGGCGGAAATGCTCGAACGCATCCGCATCCTCGTCGCCCGCAAGCGCGGCCCGCGGAAACTGGTCCTCGCCGCACCCGACCCATCCCTCAACGTCCACGTCGCGGCCTCCGCCTAGCGGCCTGGCCTATCGCAAATCCATCCGGGGCCCCATGCTCGATACACGCGACCATGGGGCTTCTCTTTTGCCCCGCCCAATAAGCGAAGATGCCGGGGCATTTCTTTAGGAATCCGCAACGCCCAAGGCCCTCTTGAGAGCTTCAAAGGGACCCTGAAGATCGTTCGCCGCGCCCTCGACATCGGGCACCACATCGAGCCAGCTTTCGTCACCGAGTCGATCCACATTCGACTCCAGGTTGCGGATCGCGGACCCGAGCGACTGCAACGCGTCGCGAACTTCTCCATTGACCAGAGCTGGGGCGGGCGAGGGTTTTCGATCTGTATCGCACCCTATCAGCAGTCCGGCAACGGGCAGCGAAACGGCGAACTGGCGACGGTTCATGCGGACGAACTGTGGCACGGCACCCCCTGTATATACACACGATTTGATGATACGAAACGGCTTGCTGGGACGTATATACTCTGCTGTATATACTTTGATCCCTTTCCCTCTTTGGCTCTGGCAGGCTCCAGGTCCGGTCCGGAATCCCGTTGGCGGAGGGTTTGGACACGACCGGTTCCGACTGGCTCAGGGCAGGCTGCCGGCTCTGTTTGGGCCTTCTTTAATTATATGGGTGGTGTCAAGGCGAGCCGCTGGCGAAGATAGCATCGCCCACAAGGACGGCAGATTGCGCGGCGGCGCGGGCGGGTTAGGCGGGCTGAGGCAAGGAGTCGACCGGCGAGTCCGCTGCGTCGGAATGGGGATGGGGAGCGGTCCAGGTTGAGGCGACGGGCCGTTGGCCGGGTGCGGGCTCGCTGAGCTTACGCTCAAGTTCGGCGGCTTCGATGCCGGGGCTGAAGAGGTAACCCTGGAATATGTGGCAGCCTGAATTCACGAGGAAGTCGCGTTGCGCATCCGTCTCCACGCCTTCCGCCACGACCGACAGTCCCATGGTGTGGCTAAGGGCGATGATGGCTTTGGCGATGGCGCCGCTTCCGGTGTCGACGAGCATGTCTTTGACAAACAGGCGGTCGATCTTAAGTTGATCGAGGGGCAGGTGGCTCAGGTAGGAGAGGGACGAATAGCCGGTGCCGAAGTCGTCGATGGAGAGCTTGAGACCGTGCGATCTGAGCAACTGCATCTTGGCGCGGACGTCGTCCAGGTTGTCGACCAGCATGCTCTCGGTCAATTCGAGACGGATTCGTTCGGGATTGGCGCCGGTGCGTTGCAGGGCGTCGAGCACCTGGCCGACGAACTCGGGCTGGCGGAACTGCCGGGCGCTGATGTTGATGGCGACGCAGAGATGGCTGGTGGCATCCTGTTTGGACCATCGGACAGACTGGGCAAGAGCGGTTTCCAGTATCCATGCACCGAGGGGAACGATGAGGCCGGTTTTCTCCGCGAGCGGGATGAAATCGTTGGGAGGCAGCGGGCCGCGGCGCGGGTGAATCCAGCGCAACAAGGCTTCCACGCCGGCAATCCGGTCGCCGTCGATTTGCGGCTGATAAACCAGCCGGAACTGATCGGTCCCGATGGCGCGACGGAGGTCTTCTTCCATGGCGGCGCGGGCGTTGACGGCAGCCTGCAGGGAAGGCGCGAAGAAGCGCACCGCGTTGCGGCCGGCGGCCTTGGCCTGATACAGGGCGAGATCGGCCTGCTGCATGACGTCGTCGAGGCTGGTCTGGCGGTCGCCGAACAAGGCGATTCCGATGCTCGAGGTGGTGGTGTACTCGCGGCCGGCGAGCTGACACGGCTCGGCTACGGAGCTCAGGATTTTCTCGGCGACGAGCTCGGCGACGGAGGCCGCATCTTCGGCGGTCTGGCTGAGGTCTTCGAGGATGACGACGAACTCGTCTCCGCCGAGGCGCGCCACGATGTCCGCCTCGCGGATGCACTCGGAGATGCGCTTGGCGACCTCGCGCAGGAGCTGGTCGCCGGTCCTGTGGCCGAGGGTGTCGTTCAGGGTCTTGAAGTCGTCGAGATCGATGAACAGGACGGCTCCGGTCGAGTTGGTCCGTCCGCAGGAGGCGAGGGCCTGGCGGAGCCGGTCCAGCAGCAGGCGGCGGTTGGCAAGGTGGGTCAACTGGTCGTAGAAGGCAAGATTGCGAATCTCCTGCTCGGCGGCCTTGGCGGCGGTTATATCGCGCGCGATGACGATCAGCGAGGGATCGCCATCAATCTCCATCAACGATCCGGAGAGCACGGTCCAGACCGTGCTGCCGTTTTTCTTGCGCAGCAGAGCCTCAAAGCCATTGCAGTTCTGCTGCTTGCGCAGGATCTTGAACATGCGGTCGCGATCGCGCAGATTGTCCCAGAAGCCGAGCTCGAGGATGGTCCTGCCGATGACCTCGTCGCGGCGGTATCCCATCAATTCGAGAAACTTGGGGTTGACATCCATGCAGGTCCCATTGCCGAGACGGGCAATGAGAATGGCGTCGAAGGAGCTTTGGAAGACGGCGCGATAGCGGGTTTCGCTCAACTGCAGGGCCTTGATGGAGGCCACCAGGCGGTCGCCGGCCATCTTGGCTTCGGAGAAGTCGCGGGTGACGGAGAGGATGCAGGGAGCGCCGTCGATCTCCATGAGAGCGGCGGACATGCGGCCCCAGAAGACCTCACCGTTCTTGCGGCGGAAACAGGCTTCCAGATCGCGGCAGGCCTGGTCCCGCTCGAGCGCCTCGACCAGGCGCCTGCGGTCGTCGGGGTCGGACCAGATGCCAAGCTCGAACGAAGTATTGCCGAGCAACTCCTCGCGGGTGTAGCCCACGGAGTTGAGGAAGGCCTGGTTGCAGTCGATATAGGTCCCATCGCCGGCGCGGCTGATGGCAATCGAATCGGCGCTGGTTTCAAAGATGAGGCGGTACCATTCTTCGCCGTTGCGGACGGACTGGCAGGTGGCTTCGAGGAAGTCGCGGCTGCCGCGTGTGGGGGCGAGAGTCCGCGCCCTACAGTCGTCCTGACTGTAGTCGGAGAACCTCGATGAACCCGCCGCTCCGTACTTACTCAAGCCTGTCACCAAACAATGCCGGTTGCCGGACGAACGCCTGGCGGACGGGATTTCAGGAACTCGAACCCGCATGGCCGCAGCGGGGCAAGCTTGTCCCGCAGACGTGAATCCACGCTAACCCTATCGGCAAATACGCTGGATAGTTCCAGCCGGGGGACAAACTTTTGCCGGTTTTGGGTCCAAGCGTCTGAAAAGGCAGGGTCTGGATGCACCATCGAGCACTTTACTGCGAGTCGGCGAAGAGGCGGCTCGCGGGCCGCCTCTCCCAGCCGGGATGGTCTACTTCGTCATGGTTTCGCTGACGTAGAAATCCGCACGCCCGCTGCCATCGGTAAAGTGGGTGAGAGTTTCGAGGATTAAATCCGCTCCCGCCAGGTGGCCAACGACGATGACGGTTGAGAAGCTGAAGGAATAATTGGCGCTGAACGCCACGGCTGCGCCACCACTGACGGTAGCCGCGTATACCATGGCGCCGACGGCGCCCCAATTGCAAGGTGTTGGCGAGCACGCGCCGTACAGATTGACTTCAAATTTGCCGCCGGTGTCTGTGATGACTGCCTTCACGACGTTGTTGCTGGTTTTGTTGGTCCAGGTTCCAACCAGGGGTGCGGGGGAGACTGTTGCCGACGGGGCCGCGGCCGGCGCCACTTGAGAGGGAGCGCGAAAATCCAGTTTGGTAGCTGTTGTCATTTTGAAACTCCTTATGCCCTCTGCGTCCGCAGAGAGAGTTCCAGATAGTGACAGCGGCCTGAATAACGTTTCAGCGGCGGGTCTCCCCGGCTTGTGTGTTCGTTGCGGAAAAGGCCCTTTGTGCGGCGCAGGGCGTTACTTCTGGGCCTTGAGGGTGGGGGCGGGAGGTTTGGCGGGCGGGGCGGGCTGGCCCTTCGATTCCTGGTAGTAGAGGTAGTCGCCGAGGGCGGCGATCTCCGCGGGCGTGCCGGTAAGGGGCGGCATGAACTTGCGATAGCTGGTATCGGGTTTGTACTCGTGCAGCATGGTGAGCAGGCTGCCGACGGATTCGCGATCGCGGCCGGCGAGCAACTGGTTGAGCGAGCGGTAGCCGGTGAGGGTGTGGCAGGAGCCGCATTGGCCGCGATACATGGCTTCGCCGATGGCCCAGTGGGCGCTGGTCGACTGGTTGAGCCAGAGGGTGTGCTGGAGGTAGCCGTTCTGGTTGCGGCCTGCGACCTCGCTGACGCGGGTTCCGTTGGAGTACATGTGGCGGCCGATGACGTAGGGCTTGCGCAGCATCTCGCGGGCCTGCTCGCCGGTGCCGGTGGCCATGAGCGCGAGCACGAGGACGGCGCAGCCGTGGGCGACGGTGAAGTCCTGCGGATTCTTGTAGGCGAGGTAGTAGGTGATGATGAGGATGGTGGCCGAGGTGACCACCATCACCAGCACCAAGCGGGTGACCTGGGAGAAGGTTCCCGCGCCGATGGTTGAAATGCCGAAGGAAAGCAGCGCGCGCTGCGACTCGGGCACCATGGAGAGATACCAGACCAGCGCGACCGGCATGAGGACGAAAGACGGGACCAGCCAGCGGGTGGTCCAGCGAAGCCAGCTGGCCTTCAGGGCGGGCTGGCTGACGATGCGCGCGCCGGTGATGAGCGCCCAGACGCCGGCCAGGGTGAGGCAGACCAGGATGCGCATCATCAGGCTGGGCCAGTAGGTGGGATTGAAGAAGGCGTTCCAGAACTTGCTGGCCTCGTGGCCGGTGCCGGCGACGTTCAGCCAGGTTTGGCCGGGGGTGAGCATGAAGGTGAGGATGCCGTTGATGATGACCAGGGTGCAGACGGAGGCGACGGCGTAGACCCAGCCGACGGTGAGGTGCAGCTTCTCGGGGATGCGGTCCCAGGTGTAGTAGTAGACGGCGATGCAGGTGAGCTCGACCAGGAAGAAGACCCACTCGATGGCCCAGCCGAAGACGAAGTTGTGGATGAGCGTGCTGGTGGCTTCGGGCTGGGTGAGGCCGATGGCGAACCATATGCCGACTCCGCTGACGGTGCCGAAGACTCCGGTGACGAGCAGGAAGAAGCGGGAGTGCTTTTTAAGCTGCTCGAGCCAGTCGGTGCGGCCTTCGCGCAGGGCCTTGCGCTCGGCGATGGGCAGAAAGATGCCTCCGCCGACGGCGAACTGGGAGATCATGACATGGAAGATGGCGATGATGGCAATGACCGAACTGCTGCCGAGGATGGGTACTTCCCAAAATGGATAGTTCATGCGCGTTCCTTCTGCAGACCTAGCGGATGCCCCAGTAGCCGAGGGCGGTGGTTACGATGAGAGCGACTACGGCGAACAGGCCGAAGTAGTGGGCGTTGCGTCCGCGGGCGCCAGCTTTGTTTTCGCTGTCGTAGAACGGGATGACGACCCAGATGGCGAGGCCGGCGGTGAACAGCAGAATGCCGACGACCTCGCCACTGGCGCCTGGGAGAACATTGCCGAGGATCTTGAGCATGTGGAAGGGCGCCATGAAGTACCACTCGGGATGAATGCCGGCGGGTGCTGGGACGAGCGAGTCGGCTTGCTTGCCGAGGTCCCAAGGAAAGACGGAGGCGAGCAGCGCGAGGACGTTGAGCGAGATGAGCCACATCGCCAGGTCCTTTTGGAAGAAGTTGGGGAAGAAGGGGATGCTCTTGCGGGCGGCTGCAGGCTTGGCATCTTCGCTGGGCGGAACGGCGTTCCCGTGCTTCTGGACCAGATATAGGTGCAGGCCGAGCAGCGGGATAAAGAGCAGCGGCAGGATGACGACGTGGAGGGCGAAGAAGCGCTGCACGGTGAAGTCGCCGACCTCCGGGCCGCCGCGCAGGATGGTGGTGGTGAACGCGCCCATAAAGGGGATGGAGGCGGGAATCTGCAGGCCGACCTTGGTGGCGTAGTAGCTCAGCTCGTCCATGGGGAGCAGATAGCCGCTGAAGCCGAACATGGCCCCAAGGAACAGCAGCGCGATGCCGGTGAGCCAGCCGACTTCGCGGGGCTTGCGATACGCCTTCATGAAGTAAACGGAGAACATGTGGACGAGGATGGAGAAGATGAAGAGATTGGCGCACCAGGAGTGGGCGGAGCGGATGAGCCAGCCGAAGTGCATGACGTAGGTGATCTGGCGTACGCTCTCGAAGGCCTCGGCGCCGGGGCGGTAGTAGACCAGCAGCAGGATGCCGGTGAAGATCTGGATGAGGAAGAGGAAGAGCGAGATTCCGCCCCAGTAGTACCAGAACGACTGGGAGTGCGCGGGGACGCGCTTGTGACGCGCGAAGGCGGCAATCTCGGAGAGGCCGAGCCGTTCATCCAGCCAGGTGTAAATCGGAGCAGACATGCTTGGTTCCTTTCTGAGATTCAGGCGCGGGAGACGGTGACGCTGTTGGCGCCGACGGCAACTTTGTATGCTTTGAGCGGCTTGGGCGGCGGCCCGCTGATGTTCTTGCCGGTGTGCGGGTCGTAGACGCCGCCGTGGCAGGAGCAGTGGATGCGGGGAAACTCGGGCTCGAATTTGACGGTGCAGCCGAGGTGGGTGCAGACCGCGCTGAAGGCGACCCAGGAATCGTCCGCGCCGTGGATGAGCATGGCGGGCGAGGTGCCGAAGTGGAACATGAGGGCGGAGGCGAGCGGGAGGGCCTGCGCCTTGTCCAGCGTGACCTCGCGGACGGCGCTCTCGCTGGCGGCCATTTCGGCGGGCGAGGCGAGGTAGCGGTAGATGGGATAGGCGATGGCCCCGGCATAGACGAGGCCGGCCGCGGCAGCGACCCCGAGGAAGGCGCGGCGGCTGGGCGTGCTTTCCGCTTCTTCGAGCGGGGTTTCGATTTCGGATTGCGATGGGGTCAGGACGGGATCGCTCATGCGGCACTCTCCATAACACGCGTGGCTCGGGCGACTACGGAAATCAGCCAGCCCACAGTGACCAGGCCGGCGACGAAGACGACGAGGAAGATTCCGACGACGCTCCAGTTGGTGACCACCACGCGGTCCCAGACGTCGTAGCCCTTGCTGAGCAGGGTAAGGTCGCGGATGCCGTCGCGGTAGATGGTCATCAACGCGATGGGCAAAACGCCGATGAGGACGGCGAGCCAACTGGTGAGCGCGCCGATGGGCTTGGCGAAGGCGGCGAACGCGCCATAGAGGACGATGACGGCGGTGAGCAGAAGCCAGCCGAGGCCCGCGATCTTATAGAGCAGGTGATCGTTGAGGCCGGCCTGCACGACCGCGGGCTGCACGCGATAGACCGCGATGGCGGCGGGAATCTGAACAATTGCGGCGACGGCGGCGATGCGCCCGCCGAGCGCGGAGAGGAACTTGCCGTCCGCTTCAGAGAACGACTTGCGTCCGCCGAGATAGATCGTCCAAAGGCCGGCGGCGACGAGGCCGCCAACCAGGATAAAGAGGAAGCGCGGGATGGTGGTGGGGTCGCCGGCGGGGAGGCGGGCGCCGAGCGAGGAGGCGGAGTACATGCCCTGCCAGACTTCGGGGCGGAGCATCAGCGTCATATTGGTGGAGTAGACGTGGGCGATGGCGGCGATGACGATCCAGGCGATGCCGCCGATCCACCAGACGCGTTTGCCCGCTTCGAGCCCGTCGGCGAAGCGGTAGAGCAGCCAGTAGGCGAGGATAAGCGCGGGGATGACGGCGATCCAGCGCAGCCCGATCATGACCGAGCTGGTGTAGATAGCGCGGCCGTAGAGGACCTGCGCGAACAGCAGAGGCGGGACACCGAGGTTGATGACGTAGGTCATCACAATGGTGAGGCGGCGCGCGATGGCGCTGGCGGCGTTGGCGGCCGGGGCCGAGCGGCCGAGCAGGTTCAACAGGACGGCGATGAGCAGGCTGCCGACCAGGATCTGCATGGCGACGAAGTGCAGCGAGAGGGTGACGATGTGGAGAAGTTTGAACAGCCAGATGGGAGCTGGCAGGGGGATGGGATCGACGTTCGGAAAGCCATTCATTTACAGGACCCTTCTACGCAGAACACTATAGTCGGACTAACTGCCGAAATGCACGGGTGCAATCGCTGGCCTGGCACCCTTTGTTCTGGAACTGTTGCTCAAACATTGAGAGATTACTCGCCGGTGGTCGGGGAGCTTGTGACGACGGACACGTGTTGGCGCGACAGGTGCGGGCTCGATGGCGGAGGGCCGCGTGGCAAGTTCGGCGATGGTGGTGGCAGTGAGGATCGCCATCATGGCTTGCTGGGCGCGCAGCCATACAGGGTGCACAGGACAATGGGCCTTGCGCTGGCAATTGTCTCCCGCGAGAACGCAGGCATTCAGGGAGATCGGACCGTCGATGGCCTCGATGAGTTGGCGCAAGGAGGCTTTGCGGCCCGAAGCAAGGGCCTGGAAGCCTCCGCTCGCGCCCCGGCTTGAAGTGACCATGTGGGCGCGGGTCAAGGCCTGTAGAACCTTGGAGAGGAATGGAGGCGGAGCGTCCGTGGCCGCGGAGATGTTGGGCAGTTGAGCGCGGGTGCCTTCAGGAAGCGACGCCAGGTGGACCATGGCGCGGATGCCATAGTCCGCGGCGCGCGTGAGCTGCATGGGTGAACCGGCTGGCCGCAATGTGTCCTCCCTGTGAGCCTTCTTTTCCATGCGTACCTGGTCGAGACTGACGGGCTCGAAGGGACCGCCTTGACTGCGAAGAGTTTCGGACCGCTTTTATCCAAATTGCCTGGACGAATTGACAGCATAGGGCGTGGAGATTCGGCAGGTAAGTGATCTGGGTCACATCTGTTTCCACGGGTTGCCCGATGGGACAGACGTGTGGAGCCGGGCGCGCGCGATCCGAGGACTCGCCCAGGATGCGTCGAACGCGGTGGTTGGAGGGCGACGCATGATAGCCTGCATAGGCGGGAATTGTGAATGATACAGCTGACAAATGTCACCAGAAGCTACGGGAACGGACGGGCCGTCCTCGCGTTGGACAACGTTACCTTGCGGATTGGGCCCGCGGAGCGGGTGGCCGTCATGGGGCCGTCGGGCTCGGGAAAATCGACGCTGCTGAATCTCGTCTGCGGGCTGGATGAGCCGACCTCGGGCTCGGTAAAGGTGGAGGGCGTGGAGCTTTCCGGCCTGTCCGACGACCAGCGGACGCGGTTGCGGCGGGAGAAGATCGGCATGATCTTCCAGACCTTCAACCTGCTGCCTACGCTTTCGGCGCTGGAGAACGTGGCGCTGCCGCTGCGGCTGCAGGGGTTGTGCAAGAAGGACGCCGAGGACCGCGCGGCTTCGATGTTGAGCCACGTGGGGCTGAAGACGCGGACGATACACCGGCCGGATGAGATGTCCGGCGGGGAGCGCCAGCGGGTCGCGATTGCGCGGGCGCTGATCTTCCGTCCGCCGCTGCTGCTGGGCGACGAGCCGACGGGCAATCTGGATTCCAAGACGGGTGCGGAGATTCTCGTCCTGCTGGACAACCTGCAGGAGGAGTACCGGAGCACGCTGCTGATGGTGACGCATAATGCCGAGGCAGCGGCCTTCTGCGACCGGATCGTGCGGCTGCACGACGGCCAGATTGTCGAGGATGTGTCGAGCGGACGAGTGCAGGCCCGGGTCGAGGGATGATTCGCGCGTTGTGGCAGGTGGCGTCGCGGCAGTGGCGGACCCATAGCCTGCGGGTCGCCATGACGACACTGGGCATCGCGCTGGGCGTTGCGGTTTTCTTTGCGGTGCGCACGGCGAATGCGGCGCTGCTGGACTCGCTGACGCTGACGGTGGAGCGGCTGGCGGGGAAAGCGACGCTGGAGGTGACGGCGGGCGAATCCGGGTTCCCCGAAGCCACGCTGGACACGGTGCGGGCGACGCCTGGAGTGCAACTGGCCGAGCCGGTGATCGAAGTGATCGTCCACACGGCGTTTCAGGATGAGGGCAATCTGCTGATCCTGGGCGTGGATACGACGGGCGACCAGCAACTGCGGCAGTATGAGTTCGACCGCTCGGCCTCGCAGATCGAAGACCCGCTGACGTACCTGGCCGAGCCGCGATCGATTCTGTTGTCGCGGGCGTTCGCGGACCGGCATGCGCTGAAGATTGGCGATCATTTTCCCATCTTCACTTCGCACGGGAAGATGGACTTTACGGTCGAAGGCATCTTTAAGCCGACCGGCGTGGGCGAGGTGTTCGGCGGCAACATCGCGGTGATGGATATTTATTCGGCACAGGTGGTGTTCGGGCGGGGCCACAACTTCGACCGCATCGACCTGATGAACGCGCCGGGGGTTGCGGTGAACGTGCTGCAGGAACGGCTGCGCGCGCGGTTGCCCGCGGGCATTGAGGTAATGCGGCCGGAGGCGCAGGGGCAGTCGCTGGAGAACGCGGTGACGGCGATGCGGCTGGGCATGCTGATTACCAGCTTTATCGCGCTGCTGGTGGGTGTGTACATCATCTTCAACTCGTTTACGGTTGCGGTGAACCAGCGCTGGAAGGAGATCGGCATCCTGCGCGCCGTGGGCGTGGAGCGGCGGAACATCAATGCGATGTTCCTGGGCGAGGCGCTCTGCATGGGCGTGATCGGCTCGGGCGTGGGGATTGCGGCGGGCTATTACCTGGCCATGGGGGCGAACCGGGTGATGGGGAGCATCGCGGCGTCGGTGTATGGGATCGTATCGATTGCGGTGGCGCCAAGGCTGCACGCGGACCTGGTGCTGACTTCGTTCGGGCTGGGCGTGGTGGCCTCGATTGTGGGCGCGTGGTTTCCGGCGCGGGCGGCGTCGTATCTTGACCCCATCCTGGCGCTGCATAATATTGAAGCCCGGCAGCGGGAGTCGGCGCTGGGCTGGGGGCGCGCGAGCCTGGGCGCCGGGCTGGTGCTCGCCAGCCTGCTGTTGATCCAGTTCTCGCCGTCGGGCGTGGGGATGGAGTTTCAATTCTCGTATGCGGCGGTGATGCTGCTGGGGCTGACGATCCTGCTGCCGCTGCTGGTGCACTATGCGGCGCGCGCCATCCGGCCGGCGATGGACTGGATTGGCGGGTCGGAAGGCGCGCTGGCGGTGGACGCGATGGTCCAGTCGCCGCGGCGCAGCGCCGCCACGGTGGGCGCGCTGATGGTGGGACTGATGTTCGTGTTTTCGACGGGCGCCTACATCCAAAGCTACAAGAACATGATCCACCGCTGGACCGACCAGATGCTGAATGCGGATGTGGTGGTGTCGACCTCGGCGCTGCTGCGGTCCACGTCGTACCACTTCAGCGAAGACCTGGGCAGGCAGATTGCGACGCTGCCGGAGGTTCGGATCGTCGAGAACGTGCGCTTCACGATGGTGCCGTTTCACGGCGATACCGCTGCGATCACTGCCGTCCAGATGCCGGACTTTCTCTCGCGCTCGTATGCGGCGATCCAGGGCGGCAACAGGAAGACGCTGTTCGATCTGCTGCCCAAGGGCAAAGGCGTTCTGATCTCAAAAAACCTGGCCGCGCGCTGGGGATACAAGATTGGCGGCCGGGTACACTTCGACACGCCCACCGGCCCGCTGGACCTGCCCATCCTGGGCATGGTGGAGGACTACCGCTCGGACAAGGGGACGGTCTTCATGGACCGGACGGCCGTCTATAAACGCTACTGGAAAGACGACGCGGTGGACTTTGTCGACATCAGCCTCAAGGCGGGGCAGAACCCGATTGCCGTGAAGCATGAGATTGAGCGCATGACAGCCGGGCAGGAGCACGCGATCGTCTACACCAACGCGGAGTTCCGCGACTGGATCGGCAGCCTGGTGGATACGTTTTTCATGCTGAACTACATGCAACTGGTGGTCGCGGTGTTTGTCGCCATCATGGGGATTGCGAATACGCTGATCATCAGCGTGGCGGAGCGCAAGCGGGAGTTCGGCATTGTGCGCGCGATCGGCGGCTATTGCAGCCAGATCCGCAAGATGGTGCTGCTGGAGGCGGTGGCCATTTCGGTGATCGGTGTGCTGGTGGGCGCGGTGGCTGCGCTGGCCAACATACAATTTATGTCGCACACGGAGTCGACGGTGCTGGCCGGGTACTCGGTGCCGTTCTTTTTTCCCTGGCTGCTGATTCTGGAGGCGTTCCCCGCGGTGATCGCGGTGTCGCTGCTGGCGGGATGGTTCCCCGCGCGCCGCGCGATGCAGGCGCCGGTAATGGAGGCGATTGGATATGAATAAGACAGTTGATAGTTGTTGGTGGTTAGTTGTTAGTAAAGGCAAAGGCGTTTCTGAGATAGGCCGGGACTTCAGTCCGGCATCAACCTCGCTCGCTTCTGCTTCTGAGATAGGCCGGGACTTCAGTCCGGCATCAACCACATTTGCTTCTGCTTCTGAGGTAGGCCGGGACTTCAGTCCCGGCATACCGGGCAAAGAACTAATGCGGGCTTTAGCCCCTGGGACTTGCTCGTCGCAGCTTTCCATGCGAAAGCGGGCCGTTTCCGCAGTCTGTGTATGCGTGTGCGTGATGCTGGCGGTGCAGACGACCGCGTTCGCTGCCGGCCCCGATGCGCGCACCATCATGGACAACGTCTACAAGCAGGGCGCAGCATCGGACATCGCCATGAAGGCCAGCTTCACGATCTTCGATCGGCAGGGGCATAGCACCAAGAAGGAGTTCAACCTCAAACGAATCGGCGCGCCGGGGGACAGCAAGACCATGGTGGTGTTTACGGCGCCCCCGGAGATTCGCGGAGTGGCGCTGCTGTCGATCAATCAGAAGGGCGCGAACGAGCGGCAGTATATGTACATCCCGGCGCAGCAGCGGACCCGCAGCGTGGCCACGCAGGAACGGACGGCGCGCTTTCTGGGGACGGACTTCACCTTCGAGGATATCGGCGAGCGGGTGCTGGACGACTTCAGCTACAAGCTGCTGGGCGACGCCGAGACCTTCGACGGGCACAAGACCTACAAGATAGAAGCGACGCCGGTAGATCCATCGCGCTCGCAGTACAAATACATCTATTACTGGGTGGCGCAGGACGCGCCGGTGATTCTGTTTGCGGAGTTCTACGACGCGCAGGGACAGAAAGTCCGCGTGCTGCACGCCACCGACATCAAGCGCGAGAACGGCGCGTGGGGCGCGCGCAATACCGAGATGGCCACCGTCGCCGATGGCACGCGCACGGTGCTGCACATCGACGAGGTGAAGTTCAACACCAAACCCGATGCGACGCTGTTTACGCCGGACGGACTGGCAGGCGCGCTGGGGCCGGAGAAAAAATGACCAAACCAATGAACGCGCTTTCTGCTTCCGTCGTTAGGGATTTCTGTACACTCTGCGATAAAGCGCATGAGTACTGGCTCAATTATCTCGAACTATTCGACAATAACCTGCGCAACCCCGAAATTTGCAATTCACCAGCAGGAAAGGAATGGGAACGCCTCTCTGTCATCAGTCATGAGCATTCTTTGCTTCAAATCGTTAAACTCCATGATCCGGCCGTCATGAATGGCAATATCAACCTTGGAATTAACTACATGCTCACATATGACGGCTGGTCCGATTCCGTGCGCTCGCGCCTGGAGGCGTTGGCAGAAACACTAAGCGATTTTGCTTCTCAACTGCGGGACGCCCGCCACAAGATATTGTCACACAATGATCTCGCCACAATTAAGGCAAACGCTGCGCTGGGAGCCTTTACGGAGGGCGACGATGAGAAGTATTTCAAGAGTCTCCAAGAGTTTGTGGATATTGTTCATGGCGAGGTTATTGGGAGTCGTTGCCCGTTTGACGATCACGTAAAAAGCGAAGCGGCTTTATTCTTGGCCGCGATCAGACCTGCTTCGCTGCCCACGCCGTGCGCTTGACCGCATGATATTTGGCGACCAACTGTATGTATGCCTCCGGGGTGATCTCCTCCGGGAACTCAGGGCCGTACTCAACCAACAGCCGCTCGATTCGCATTTTCGCAGGGTCTTGGAGCCATGCGGTTCCGTACTTCCCGAAATTCAGGACAGATGTCATGCGAAGGGTTGCAACGACGACCTCGCGAGTCTGCCGGTCAGCTTGCATGTACTCCGCTGCCCTTTGCCCAATCTGGGGCAATATGGCCATAATCCAAGAGCGCAACGGCTCGTTGGAAACACGGGCAATTTCGTCGATGTCCGCGCCCTTAAGATAATTTGCGACCTGCGCGGCGAGGGCTTTGGCTGTGTTCCCGTCCATTTGCGAAAGGTAAATGTTACTAAGGTCTGTGAACAGGTCAACCTGCAATGCACGCAAAGACACTGCGAATGCCTCTTCTGCTTGTGCGAGTGACAATTGTGATCGTTTTGGGAAAAACCGCGACAAAAACCCCATCTCAATGTCCTCCGTTCAACCGACTTCCAACTGCTCCATTACCTTTAAGCAAGACCAATTATCAGCCCTTTTTGAGGAGCGCTGCTATTCCGCTTGCAACTCGGCGGTGAAGCGGGCCTGGAGTTCCCGGCGGAGGACTTTGCCGGTGTGGTTTTGCGGGAAGGCGGCGGCCTCGATCCAGAGGCGGCGCGAAGGCCCCACCTCTGCAGCCGCAAAAACGCGGCATTTTATTGTCAAGCCCCCTAAAACCACTAACCCCAACAAAACAAGCCAAATAGCACCGAAAATAGTATGCAGATGAGTTATGGTCGACCTGTTAGAATAGAGATGTAGAGTTAAGGAAGAAAAGAGAAAACCCGGCCCACGCCGGGTTTTTCCCCTTGAGCCGTTCCCCGCTCGCCCATAACCCGCGTGTTTTCTTATTTTTACCGTAACCCCTTTATTTTGTTATATGGAGAGGCAGACCTTTCCATAACTCGCTGTATCGAAAAACCTTACCGACACCCCACCCCCTCTCCCCCCGGGGGGTACTCGGCAAATCGATACGCTGCGGCGCACCGAACTCGCCCATTCCAGGGCTGCGGGCCGGTCAGCCAATCTCCTTAGTAAACCGCTCGCGTAGCTCGCGGCGGAGGACTTTGCCGGTGTGGTTGTGGGGGAAGGCGGCGGCGTCGAGGATCCAGATGCGGCGGGGGGCTTTGTAGGGGGCTAAATTCTGGCGGCAGAAGTCGAGCAGGGCCGATTCGGTAACGACGGAGCCGTTGTGCAGCTCGACCGCGGCGGCGGGCATCTCGCCCTTGTCTTTATGCGGTAGCCCGAAGGCGACGGCGCGGGCCACGTCCGGGTGAGCCATGATGGCCTCTTCCAGCTCGCGCACGTAGACCGAGTAGCCGCCGGACTTGATGACGTCCTTCATGCGGCCGACCAGGTGGATGAGGCCGAGGCGATTGCGCGTGGCCAGGTCGCCGGTGCGCAGCCAGCCGTCGGCGGTCAGCAGGTCTTCGTCGGTGCCCTTGTCCTTCCAGTAGTGCGGGCTAAGGCCGCGGCGGTAGATCTGGCACTCGCCGGTGACGCCCGCGCGGACGGGTTTGCCGTCTTCGCCGGCGACGCGGATTTTGAACGGCGGCATGGGGAAGCCGAGCTCGCCGCTGCCGGGCAGGAAGGACAGGTCGACGCCCATCATGGCCAGGCCGCCGAGTTCGACCATGCCGTAGCCGTTGAGCAGCACGGGCGGAATGCGGCGGCTGCCGACGCGGGCGAGGGCTCCGTACTGCCTCATGCGCTCGCGGACTTCGCTGGGCAGGTGGTCGCTGGCGGAGAGCCACAGGCGGACGCTGGCCAGGCGGGCGGGTGCAGGGTTGCTGTTGGCGGGACCACTGTTAAGCAGGCGCGCGAACATGGCGGGGACGCCGACGACGGCGGTGACGCGGTTGCGCTCGATCATATCCAGCGCGCTGGCGACGTCGAAGTGGTTGAGGAAGCAGCCGCGGACGCCGGCCATCAGGCCATACAGGGTGATGCTGACGGCCATGATGTGCGACCACGGCAGCGCGATCAGGGCGAGGTCTTTCGGCCCGAGCACCAGTCCGGCAAGCACTGTCGACGAGCGCGCGCCGAGCAGGGCGCGGCTGGAGAGAGCGGCGCCTTTGGGAAAGCCGCTGGTGCCGGAGGTGTGGAAGACGGCGACGGTCGCGCCGGGATCGATGGCGGTGGGCGGGAAGGGCGCGCCGGTGGCTGCATCGGTGCCGGGGACGCGCAGGAAGCCGTCGAGAGTGGCGGGGTCGTCGCCGGAATCGGATTGAATCCAGGTGCGGACTTCGAGGGCTTCGCGTCTATGGATGCTGCGCTCGAAGACGGCCTTATCGGTGACCAGTATTTCGGTGCCGCTGTTGGCCAGGATGCGGCGGACCTCGGCGAGCGAGAGCATCGGATTCAAAGGAACGGCGATGCCGCCGGCGCGAATGATGGCGAGAAACCAGTGGAAGCAGGCCGTGGTGTTGGTGCGATAGATGGCGACAGGCTGGCCGGGTTGGAGCCGGACCGTGCGGCGGAGAAATGCGTCGATGGAGCAGACCTCGGCGTGCAGCTGGGCGAGGTGAAATGGGGCGCCGCGCTCGATGGAGACTTCGCGGTCGCCATTGCGGCGGAGGAGTTCGTCGACCAGGTTGGCTACGGTGACGCTGCGGTCGCGCGAAAGCTGAAGGGACCGGAGAAGACTCATTGGGCGGGGACCGGTTTGCGCCCCCACTCGCTGGCGACACAGTAGTGGAAGAGGCGGTCGAGGTAGTCGAGCACGTGGGGCGGGCGGATGCCGGCGGGCTCGAGCAGGCGCTCGGCGTTGGCGGTGTCGAAGGCCATGCGCATGGAGAAGTAGTCGCGGTAGGCGCGGCCGTCGACCAGCACGCGGCGCTTCTTGCCCCACAGGGTCGCAAACAGAATGGGGCGGACCATGGCGAAGAAGAATTTGGGATCGACGTAGCGGGGCGGCGGCGCGTGGAAGTATTCGGCTGCGCGCGCGGCGATCTGGGCGATGGTGGCGCTGCCGCCGGGCCCGGCGCAGAGGTGCACGACGGAGCCGAGAGCGGCGGGGTCGAAGGCGAGGCGGGCGACGGCGGAGGCGACGTAATCGACGGGCACGATGTCCAGCACGGCGTCGGGATAGCCGGGGACGGTGCGCCACAGGCCGCGGGAGTAGATCTTCAGCGGCCAGTACATCATCTTGAAGCTGGTGGTGGCGCCGGTGCGGGAGTCGCCGACGATGATGCTGGGGCGGAGAATGACGCCGGGCAGCGAGCCCAGGTAGCTGCGCACCAGCGCTTCGGCTTCGGCCTTGGTCTGCTCGTAGGTGTTGCGGTAGCCCTGGCCGATGGCCAGCTCGTCCTCGCGGACCAGGCCGGTGCGCTCGCCGGCGACGTAGGCTGTGCCGACGTAGGCGAAGCTGCGAAGCTGGGGCGCGGCGGCGGCGAAGTCCAGCACGCGGCGGGTGCCTTCCACGTTGATGGCGCGGGCCTCGGCCAGCGTGTGGTCGAAGCGAACGGTGGCGGCGGAGTGGATGACGCGGGTGGCTTCGGCGGTCAGGCGCTGGCAGGCGGCGGCGTCCAGGCCACAGTTGGGCTGGCCGACGTCGCCGGAGAAGACTTCGACGCGGGAGCGGGCCGATTCGGGGAGGAACGCGTCGGCGCGTTGGCGGCCGGACTGGTTGGGGCGGTCGCGGATGAGCAGGGCGAGGCGGGCGTTGGGCTCGCGGTCGAGCAGCTCGCGCACCAACTGCGTGCCGAGAAAGCCGGTCGCGCCGGTGATCAGGATCAGTTCTTCGCTATTCATGCAGGGTCCGACCTCAGAGGGCGATCGACTTTCCACCCCTGCCAGTAAAGCTCGCCGGGGACCGCGGTTTCAAGGCCGATGAAGGATGGTTCGAGAGTACACGGGCGACGATTGAAGTCATGCACCATGATAGCCCGGGAGAGGGCCGATCGACCCATAGCCACATCGGTGCGGCGGGCACAACGGAGGGCCATGCACTATTTTGTTGCCCGGGAACGCGGGACGTATAGAATCGGGGGCATTACATTTGGAAACAATCTCCAGCCCGGTTTTGAAGTAAATCTTCAGCCGGGTTGAGGGATGAGGCCACATGAGCATTCCCGCAGGACTCGCGAAGAGCTGTACTGAGTTGCATTGGGGCATGCCCTGCTCCGGCGAGCGCACCAGGCTGCGCGCGCTCTGGCCTGCTGGCGCGGTTGGTGCTGTCCTGCTGCTGGGTTCCGCGCTGCCGGCCTGCGCCAAGAGCGACACGGTTCCGGACTGGGTGCGCACGGCCGCCGCGCAGACCGTTCCCCATTACCCGGACGATACCAACGCGGTGGTGCTGCTGGACGACATCACTTATACGGTTGATTTCGAGGGCCGCGCGGTGGAGCATGTCCGCCATGTGGTGAAGATCCTTCGCCCCCAGGGACGCAGCCAGGCGAAGATCGCGGTCAGCTTCGATAAAGACACCAAGATCCTGAGCATGAATGTCTGGAGCATCGGGCCGGACGGACATGAGTACACGGTGAAGGACAAGGACTTCTCCGATGTCGGTTACGGGGATGACGACATCGCTTTCGCCGACGACAGATATCGCGTTGCGAACGCTCCGGGCGGCGACCCGGGCGGAGTGATTGCGTATGAGTACGAGCAACGGAGCCGGCCGTTCCTCACCGAAAAGACATGGTTCTTTCAAGGCGAATTGCCGCACCTGAACCAGAGTTTCACGCTGCAGCTTCCGCCCGGGTACAGCTACGGGACGGTGTGGGCGCACCACGCGCCGATCGAGGCCGCCAACCTGGAAGGGCTTGGGTGGCGCTGGGAGGTCAAAGAGATCCCGGGCATCGACCTCGACCGGGTGCCGCTGTCGCCGGCGCCGGAATCGCTGGCCGGGCGCATGACGGTGCACTATTCCCTTCCGGGCCTGCCCATGGCCACCGATGGGACGTGGAAGGGTATCGGGGAGTGGTATGAGCCTTTGAGCCGCGACCGCGTGGCCGCCACACCGGAGATTGCAGCGAAGGCGCAGGAGCTGACGGCGGGCAAGACCGATTTTTACGACAAAGCGGAGGCGGTTGCGGAATTTGTGCAGAAGCAGGTGCGTTATTTCGCGGTTGAAGTGGGCATCGGCGGCCTCCAGCCTCATTTCGCGGCCGATATCTTCCGCCATCGCTATGGAGACTGCAAGGACAAGGCGACGCTGCTGTCGGCTATGCTCTCGGCCGTGGGAATTCATGCCGCGCTGGTGATGGTCGACTCCGAGCGCGGGGTGGTCGATCCCGACGCGCCTTCGCTGGTCGGCAACCACATGATCGCGGCCATCGAGGTGCCCAAGGGCTACGATTCGCCGCGGCTGCACAGCATAGTTACGGCACAGACCGGCCGCCGCTACCTGATCTTTGACCCCACATCGGAGAAGACCGCGTTCGGCCAGCTCGAGCACGAACTGCAGGGCGGCTACGGAATCTTGATGGAAGGCGCCGACACCCAGGCGATTCAGCTTCCGGTGCTCGATCCGGCGCTGAACACGATTCACCGCACGGCGGCCTTCCGCCTGGGCGCCGACGGCGTGCTGAAAGGCACGGTCACGGAGAAGCGGTTCGGCGACCTCTCCGAATATCGCCGCGAGATCTACGCGCAAAGCGACGCCAAGCGGCAGACGGAGTTTCTCGACCACATGCTGGGACGCGATTTCACGGCGTTTTCCGCGACCGACGTAAAGGTGGAGAATGTGGACGCGCTGAATAAGGACTTCACGCTCACGTATTCGCTCTCCGCCGAGCGCTACGCCAAGACCATGGGCCCGCTGCTGATGGTGCGGCCGCGCGTGCTGGGCGATCTGGATATCGAGACCGACCACAAGCCGCGTAAGGTGCCCATCAACCTGGACCAGACCATGCAGGCCGTCGATGAATACACGATCGAGCTGCCCGAGGGCTATGCGGTGGACGAGCTGCCCGATCCGGTGAAGCTGGACCTTGGTTTTGCCGCGTACCAGAGCGAGGTTGAGGCGACCGGCAACACCATCCGTTACAAGCGCACCTACAGCATTCGCGAGATCACGCTGCCTCCGGAACGCTATGCCGACGTGCAGAAGCTCGCCGGCGCAATCGCGACCGATGAGGAGAGCAGCGTCGTATTGAAGAAGAAGTAGAGAAAGTGTACAGAACCGACCACCGCATCAGCCCGAAGGAACGTGAACCATGAACCGCACGATTCGCTGCACCATTGCTTGCTGCCTGACTTTTGCCTGCCTGTTCCCACTTGCCTCCGCCGCCGTTGCGGAGCAATGGACCGCGCCCACCGCCGAGGAGCTGGCTATGACGTCGCAGCCGGAGGTCCCGGGCGCGGCCGCGGTCTATCTCTTCAAAGAGGAGATCACCGACGATCACCTTCACGTGTGGAGCAAGTACGTCCGCCTGAAGGTGCTGACGGAGGCTGGCAAAGAGTACGCCAACGTCGAGGTGAAGTCGTACAACTCCTCCGACAATGGAGGCTACGTCATCAAAGGAATTGCGGGCAGGACCATCCATCCCGACGGGACCATCGTTCCATTTACGGGCAAGCCTTTCGATAAGTTGATCGAGAAGGGTCGCGACTACAAGGAGGTGGCGAAGGTTTTTACCCTTCCGGACGTCGAAGTCGGCAGCATTATCGAATACCGCTATGAGCTGCGCTACGACGATGAATGGCTGTTTGCGCCCTCCTGGTACGTGCAGTCCGATCTGTTCACGCGGAAGGCGCACTACGTGTGGAGACCGACCAACGACATTGTGATCACCAAGGATGAGAAGGGAGAACAGCTTTCCAGCAGGATTGCCTGGACGCCGATCCTGCCGAAGGGCTTCGAGGTCAAACAGAGCCGCATTCCGCCAACCAACGGCTACGATGCGGGTCAGGCGGTGATTGAGCTGAATGTCCACGATATCCAGCCCGCTCCCGATGAGGAGTACATGCCGCCGATCGAGAGCCTGAGCTTCCGGGTGCTGTTCTATTTCACGCCCTATACCTCCGGGGACGACTTCTGGAAGAACGAGAGCAAGCGCTGGGCACAGGTCCGCGACAAGTTCATCGGGCCCGGCGCCAAGGTGAAGGCGGCGGTAAACGATCTGGTCGCCCCAACCGATACGCAGGAGCAGAAACTGCGGAAGATTTATGCCGCGGTGATGAAGCTGGATAACACGTCCTACAACCGGGAGCGCTCCGCCGCGGAAGAAAAAGCCCAGGGTCTGGGAGAGGTGAAGAACACCGACGACATCTGGGAGCGCAAACGGGGCGGCGACGATCAGATTGCCGAACTCTTTGTCGCCATGGCCAGGGCCGCCGGAATGAAGGCGTATCTGATGGGGGTGGTGAACCGCGATCGCAACATGTTTCTGCAAAGCTACCTGAGCCTGTCGCAGTTGGAGGACGACATCGCCATCGTGAATGTGGACGGCAAGGAGCAGTACCTCGATCCGGGCCAGCGCTACTGTCCTTATGGGCAGCTCGCGTGGAAACATACGCTAGTGCAGGGACTGCGTCAGACCGACGGTGGAGCGGTAATCGCCGCGACCCCGGGGCAGGGGTACAAGGATTCACGCACCGACCGCGTTGCCGATCTCACCATGGACGCGCATGGCGAGGCGAGCGGGACGGTGACGATGACCTATCGCGGGGCTCCCGCTCTGCGCTGGCGGCAGGTTTACCTGCGCGGCGATGCGGCCAGCCTGAACCGCGATCTGCAGACGGCGATGGAGAGGCTGATGCCCGGAGGCATGGAGGTAAAGGTCAAGTCGATGGAAAACGTAGAGGAGTACGAGGAGCCGTTGGTCGTCAAGTTCGACGTAAAGGGGCAGATTGCATCCTCGACCGGCAAGCGGCTGCTGGTGCCCAGCGACATCTTCGAGGTGAATACAAAGCCCGCATTCCCGCATGAGAAGCGCGAGTTGCCTGTCTACTTCGACTACGCCAGCACGTTGCTGGACGCGGTGCGTGTCGCGTTTCCGGCCGGCCTCAGCATAGAGTCGCAGCCGAGTTCCGATCAGATACCGTTCCAGAAGACGGCCGTTTATTCGCTGCAGGTGCAATCGGCCCAGACCAGCGTCACGGTGCGCCGCAGCCTGCTGATCGGCGACATCCTGTTTGACCTGAAGCAGTTCCCCGATCTGCGCGTCTTTTACAACAAGTTTGAAACCAAGGACCAGGAACCCTTCGTCCTGAAGGCGGCAGCGCCGGCCGCAGGCGGCAATTAGGGCCGGGCGCCGATGGTCTTATTCCTGAGGGCGAGAGGGCAGAAGGGACAGAACTGATGGGGCCCGCTTGTTCGCCTCACTCCCACAATAGGGCGTTTGCTGAAACTCGTTCGGCCCAAGTTCAAACTGACCCGCCACCCGGCGCCGGGAGGCGGTGGATTTGTGCCACAACTCCCTCGTGATGTGGGTCACAGGCCGGGCCGGGCGCTGGCTGAGACAATGGTGAGCGCTCGACTGAGGGTGAATATTATGGGTACGGTAACGGCACCAGAAGCGAAAACCATGCACACGCTGCCCGGGGATGCGGTGCGCCAGATTCAGTGGAGATTTGCGGACCGCTACGACTTGCAGATGCTGGTGCAGGGAGCGCGCGGAGTGGCGCGCAGCACGGTGGCGCGCATGGTCGCGGCCGGCGAGCGCAACACCCATGAGTGGACCCCGGCCAAGCGCGAGATGATGGAGGCGTTCGACCGCGCCGGCATTACGGCGGCGTTTATGGAGCCGGAAGAGGGCGGGTTCATCGCCGGCCCGAAGAACCTGGCGCTGTCGCTGGCGGCCTTTGAGCTGGCGTGGGTGGATGGCGGCGCGGCGACCGCGAGCCTGGCGAGCTTTCTGGCGCTGGCGCCGATCCACGAATGCGGCACGCCCGACCAGGTGGTCTATTACAAGAGCCTGGCGGCGCCACCGCAGCCGGGTGAAGACCGCAAGCCGTGGCGCGGCGCCTTCGCGCTGACCGAGCCGCTCCCTTATGTCGGCGTCGACACCAGCGTGCTGAGCGGCAAGGTGACCGTGGCCGAGTGGAACGACGGTGAAGAGCCCTGGCTGCAGGTGGACAAGCGCGGGCGGTTCATCACCAACATTGCGTTCGCGAATTTTGTGACCGCGGCGGTCAACTCCGACGACCCGCGCATCAAGGGCAGTTGCGTGGTGATTCTGGAGGAGGAAGACGAAGGCATCTTCGATCGGGGCACCCCGACCAAGAAGCTGGTGCACCAGCTCTCGTCGACCGGCGACCCGGTCTTCAATCTGAAGGTGCCAGCCAGCCGCATCGTGGGCGGATATACGGTGCAGGACGGCGTGATTGTGCCGAACTTCAACCACGGCGACGTGATCGAGGCTGTGTTCCGGCGGACGCGAGTGACCGTTGGCCTGATGACGGCGGCCAAGCTGCTGTCGGCGGTAGAACCGGTGATCCGCTACCAGCGCGGGCGCTTTCGCGGGTCGTCTGGCGCGCGGCCGGGAACGCCGCGGTACGAGTCCGGCATCCAGGCGCGCGAGGATGCGCTGCACCGGCTGGTGGATGTGTGGGCCACGGGCGAGGCGGCAGCGTCTCTGGGGTTTGCCGCGGCACGGCTGTTCGACGCGCTGGACCCGGTGGAGAAGCTGAAGAGCTCCATCCTGAAGGAGCGCGGCGTGGTGGGCAAACGCGCGGAGATGCGGGCGCTGCGAGCCAGCGAGGAGCGGGCCATTGAACTGCTGATGCTGGCGGCCGACGATCCGCGGCTGCCGGAGCTGAAGGCCGATCCGCTGGTGGATTTTGTGCTGAAGGACTCCGAGGCCGACGTGCTGTGCCCGGCGACCAAGCTGTGGAACACCGGCAACGGCGCCAACATGATGCGCGAGGCCGTGAGCCTGATGGGCGGCTACGGCATTACCGAAGACTGCCCCGGGTTCCTGGCCAATAAGTGGATGGATGCGCAGTTGGAGGCGACCTACGAAGGGCCGGAGGCGGTGCAGCGGCGGCAGTTGACGGTGACCATGACCAGCGAGGTCTTTCTGGCGCAGTTCCGGTCGTGGATACGGCAGATGCGGGAGATTGCCGGCATCCGGCCGGAGACGGGGGCATGCACGCTGGCGTCGGCGATGGAGATGTGGCAATGGACGCTGACGCATCTGCAGAAAGCGACCGACGCGGACGGCAACAAGCTCTACCACGGGCAGAGGCAGGGCGTGACGTTTGCGCTGGCCGATGCGCTGTGCTGGCTGCTGGCCTCGCGCCACCAGGTGCTGGACGTGATGGAGCTGGAAGCGCGCGGCGGTGAAGATGAAGTCGCCGCCGAAGGGCTGGCGGGGACGGTGCAGTTCCTGAGCGACCTGTGCCACACCCAGGCGGCGCGGGCCGCGGGCGAGGTGTCGCGCATCTGCTGCGAGCTGGTGTTTGGCTACAATCGCCACCCGTCGTGGGACGCGGAGGGTTGCGCGCACTGCTTTACGGCGCAGGAGTTGGACGATCTGGAGGTGACGATGCCGGGCATCTCGGCGATTGCGATCGATGTCATCGGCGCGGATGGCCGTCATCCGCCGAAGGCCGGCCCGTGCGCAAGCTGTGCGGGCGCGGGTGCGTTCCAGCGGCTGCAGAACAAGCTCGCCACCTGCCTCAGCGGCTCGCGGCTGGCCAAGGACCGGGCCGCCGACACCCTGAGCAAGGTGATGATTCCCGAAGCACTGGACTATCCAGCGTGAGGGCCGGCATGAGCGTGGAAGCCACTGCCGTACCGGCTGACGGGAGCGCCGCGGCGCCTGAAACGGGACGCCAGACGATGGAGGTCGATATCGCCTGCGTCGGGTTCGGGCCGGCGATGGGCGGCTTCCTGACCACGCTGACGCACGCGTGGAATAAGACTCCGGACGATCCCGCGTTTTTGAGCCGGCTGGCGCCGGGCATGCCGCTGCAAGTGTTGTGCTACGAACGCGCCGACGACATCGCCGCGGGCGTGAGCGGCGTGGTGACACGCGCGCAGGGGATTCGTGAGACGTTCCCGGAGCTGAATCCGGCGGAGATTCCCATGGCTGCCGCTGTGACCGGGGAGCGCGTCTTCTATCTGCTGGACCCGATCGGCGCGAGCCGGCGGTCCGTCCTATTACGCGCCGCGGACTTTCTGCTGCGCGTGCTGGACCGCTGGGTGGTGCGCGTGGACGACGACGCGTTCGAGCTGCCGTGGACGCCGGGCTTCCTCAAGAAGCATGGCGGGCTGGTGCTGTCGCTGGGCCAGTTCAACCAATGGGTCGGATCGCAGTTGATGGGGACCGGGCTGGTGCAGATATGGCCGGGTACGCCGGTGAGCGCGCCGATCTTCGCCGGCAAAGGCGTCGCAGGCATACGCCTTAGCGACCAGGGTGTAGACCGCGCGGGCGCTCCGGCCGATGGATTTTTGCCAGGGATGGACGTGCGGGCGCTGCTGACCGTGGTGGGCGACGGGCCGGTTGGCGCAGTGGGACAGGCAATCGACCAGAAGCTGGGCCTGCCGCCGGGACACGCGCAGAGCGATTGGGCTCTGGGCATGAAGATGGTGATCGAGCTGGCTGAAGACACGCCGCTGCAAGCCGGCACTGTGTGGCATACGTTCGGGTATCCGGAGCCGGAGATCTTCGGCTTCCTGTATGTGCATCCTGACCGGCTGGTGTCGGTGGGGATTTTTGTGCCGTCGTGGCTGGGCGATCCGACGCGGACGGCGTACCGCTATTTGCAGCACTATATCCAGCATCCGGCGCTGTGGCGTTATTTGAAGGACGGCACGCTGCGCTCGTGGGGCGCGAAGTCGCTCGCTGAGTCGGGCAAGCATGGCGAGCCGCATCTGACGGGCGACGGGTTTGCGCGCATCGGCGAAGGCTCGGGCAGCACCAATATGCTGACCGGCTCGGGCGTGGATGAGGCGTGGACGACCGGCGCGCAACTGGCGGACGCGGTCGTCGAGCTGCTGCGCGCGGGCAAGGAATTTTCGCGGGAGAATCTGGCGGCCACGTATGAGGCGCGGCGGCGCGCCAGCCGAATCGAGCGCGAGGGCAAAGAGGCTGAGAATGCGCGCGCCGGGTTCCATCGCGGCATGGTGCGCGGCATGGCCGGTATGGCGCTGGCCGGGCTGACGCGCGGACGAATCTCATGGAACGGAAAAACTCCGCCCGCGCGGGAGCAGATTCAGCCGCTCTCGGCGCAGAGCATGGTTTCGGCAAAGGAAGCGGAGAGGCTGGCCGCCGAGGCCAAGGCCGGCGGGCCGCCCCTGCACGATGCGCTGATGAACGCGCGCGGCTGGCCGGAGATCAAGTTCGACGGGCGGTTGCTGGTGACGCAGCAGGACGCGCTGCTGATGGGCGGCAAGGTGCAGGCGATGCCCGGTTTCGCCGATCACGTCATTTTCCGCGATCCATACCTGTGCATGGAGTGCGCGGAGAAGACCTGCGTGGGGATGTGCTCGGGCCAGGCGATCACGCAGGCGGAGGGCGCGGTCGCGTTCGAGCGCGAGAAGTGCGTCCACTGCGGCGCCTGCTTGTGGAACTGCGCGCATGCCAACATCGAGTTTCGCGCCGGCGCGGGCGGGCTGCATTCGGCGGAGAATTGACACTCCGCGATCAACCATATTTGTAACCAGGAAGGTTTCATGGGAAATGCATTGCATATCGTAGTCTGCGCGGGGATCGTACCCGATCCGCTGCAGACGCTGGAGCCGGTGAGCGGGCCGGCCGGGCCGGGGCTGAAGAACGAGATGGTGCTGCCCGCGGTGCTGGACCCATGGGCCGCGTGCGCGCTGTATGAGGCTGCACAGCTGGTGGCGAAGAACCCAGGCAGCAAGCTATGGCTGGTGAGCCTGGGACCCAAGGCCAAGCTACAGCAGGTGATGATGACCGTTGGCCAAAAAGCCGCCTTCGAACTTGTACCTGTAGACGGCCCCATCGGCGGATTCCCCGACGCGCATTCGACCGCGGCGGCGCTGGCGGAGGCGATTGCCGCGCTGTCCGGGCTGGACCGCGAACGGCTGCTGCTGTTCGGCGGATGGGAGTCGGCGACACGCGGCGCAGGCGTGACGCTGCAGCTGGTTGGCGAACGGCTGGGCATCACGGACCAGTTCCAGGGCGTCGACGAGATTGCGTTGCGCGACGACGGATCGTTCGAGGTGCTGGAGCGCGTGGAGGGCGGCAGGCATCAGGTGTCGGTGTGCGCGGGCGCGCCGGCGGTGCTGGGCTGGGCCACGGGCAGCCTCGCCGAACCGCGCAACAATCCGCAGATCGGCATGGCCAACATGCGCGGCATAATGCCCGCGCTGCAGAGGGCGAAGGCAGTGAAGCTGGAGGCGAATGGCTTGCGCTATGTCTCGGTCGGCCTGCCGAAGCAGCAGCGCGAGACGCGCGTGGAGAAAAACATGGCGGCCGATGAGATTGCGCGCGAACTGGTGGATTGGATGGCGGGAGAGAGCAGCCAGTAGCTTGTAGCCGGTGGCTCGCAACAGCTCCAACCATGAACGAAAGGACTGAGCATGATGGAAACGATTCTGGTTTTGACGCACATGGACGACAGCGGCTCGGCGCTGACCAAGGCTTCTCTGGAAGCCGTGACCGCGGGCGTGGAGCTGTCGCAACAGATCGGCGGGACGCTCACGATCGGCGTTCTCGGCCGCGATGCCGCGGCTGCCGCCAGTGCTGTTGCTGCAACTGGCGCGCGGCTGCTGGCGGTCTCCGGCGAAGCGTTTGCGCAGGCGCGCTATGCATCGGATGCGGCGGGCTGCGAAGCCCTGTGCCGGGCGGCGCAGGCGAGCATCGTGCTGGCGCCGGGAAGCGCGCGGCTGGTGCGGGTTGCGGCGGGAGTGGCGCATCGGCTGGGCGGATTCATCGATACCCACATCACGGCGCTGGTCGGCGCAGGTGCGGTCGAGGCGACGCGGTGGTTCTATCGCCAGCGCGTGGAGGCGGTGGTTAGCCGCGACGCGCGCCCGTGGTTCCTGCTGCTGGATGCGGGCACTCACGCGGCCTATGCGGGCGAGCCGGCGGCGGCGCAGGTTGAGGCGATTGCAGTCGAGCTGCCTGCGCTGCGCACGACGGTCGAAGGATTTCGCGCGCCGCAGATCGGCGGGCAGACCATCCGCCCGGATGCGCGGCTGCTGTTTGTGGCCGGGGCCGGCTGGACCAAGAAGCAGCCCGATGGGCAGACGCATGTGGCGCAGGCGGGCGAGGAGATTCTGGCGTTCCTGCGGCTCTCCGGCGCGTCGCTGGGCAGCAGCAAGTCGCTGGCCGACCAGAAAGCGGAGGGTCAGGGCGACGACCAGCCGGTGCTGCCTTTCCTTACCCACCTGAACCAGATCGGCCAGACCGGCTCGACGCCGCGGCACCCGAAGGGGCTCTCGACCTGCTGCCACGGCGAGGAGCCGCATGCGGTGGGCTGGCGCTTCATCGGCGAGCGGCGCGCGATCAGCCTGGACGCCAACTGCGGCTGGACGCGCGGCAAGGCCGACGTGGTGTATGTCGCCGATGCGTTCGACGTGATGGCGCGGGTGAACGCGCTGCTGGAGGCGTGCAGTCGGTAAGCCGGGTTGTGTCTGCGCCTGAAGCCCGGGGCAACCGAAGTTGCCGCAAGCGCCCATTTCTTGGAAAGTTCGCATTAGAATGGCGCGGAGCACCTACGGGGGATTTGCAGCGGATGCGCATCGATTGGATTGGACTACTTGCTGCTGTTGTATTGGCCATACCTTCAGGGTTGTTGGGGCAGGTGCAGCCGACACTTATCGGAATTCTCGAGGATAATCCCGGACACAACCCGGGTGATCCTCACTATCGAGATGTGCGAGTTGTTTTCCGACGCGGCGGAACGGGCTGGGTAGCTTTTCCAGGCAACTGCCCAGATCAGCGCTGCCTGAAGAACATTGCAACGAGGTTTCCGGAGCAAGTGAATTGGACAGTGTCATTCGACGGCAAGCAGGTTGGGCATGTAGTGAGCAGGACGCCGCAGTCCTTCGACTTCTACTCCAGCATCGGCCAGCAGACCATAGTCGGCACCATTGCGCCGCCTACGATTGGTAAGCCCTCCGCAGACTTCGCGGGCTTTCTCGGAGAACCCGTTTATCGACCGCTGGTCGCCGTTTCGGAGCCGAACTATCGCGACCCAGACGGGTGGAAACCGACGCATCTTTCAACTGATACTACTGCTGCGGTTCGCAAGGCATTCCGAGGCCGATTTCCGAAGGTGACAAACTGTAGCCAACAGGACATCCAACATGGGAAGCTATGGCCTTACACAGACGCGAATGTGTCTGTAAGTAAGGCGTACTCCTCAAACCGACACTGGCTGATCGCCGAGGTCTTATTGAGCGGGGATGAATGTGACGGCCCTCCTGACGAGGCATTCAGGTCCCAGTGGTTCGTCGTCACGCCAGAGCAAAAGGTGCTCTTTCTCGGTTCAAGCATGTGGCTCGTTGACGCCGGGGACTATGACGGTGACGGCAAATCGGAACTGGTCTTTTCGATAGACGGCTACAATCTGGGTGGGTACAAGTTGTTCTATGACGACTTCAGGCAAAGAGCCTCGTTCGAGTTCGGATATCACTGATGCCCTTAGGCGGCAAGCTCACCAACGACGAATCGTAGTTAAGTCTACGGACATCCCCTGTAGCTCCTTGCGGAAGCTCCGCGAAGTCCCCTTTTCGGAAGCTTCGGAACCCGTCGCAGCGTCGTTAGGTAAGCCGACACCGCGGGCTGCGCCGCGGCTGCCTGTTACACTTGAAAGACAGGATTCAGGCGGGTTTTCGCTGCTATATCGCTCGGCCCGGACTGTCTCCTTCCGAACGCATGCCTATCTCTCGCCGCACAGATGATCTCCGCATCAAGTGGACCAAGGTGGTTCTTCCGCCGGTCTTTCTGGAAGAAGAGCTGCCGATCTCCGAGGCGGCTTCCTCGACCGTTTTCAACGCGCGCCAACAGGTCAGCGAGATTCTCGCCGGGCGCGATCCGCGCCTGCTGGCGATTGTGGGGCCGTGTTCCATTCACGATCCCAAGGCCGCGCGCGAGTACGCCGTGAAGCTGAAGCCGCTGATGGCGGAACTGGCCGACAGCCTGTCGATCGTGATGCGGGTCTACTTCGAGAAGCCGCGCACGACTATTGGCTGGAAAGGCCTGATTAACGACCCCTACCTGGACCAGTCGTACAAGATCAACGACGGGCTGCGCATTGCGCGGCACCTGCTGCTGGACCTGGCGGAGATGGGTGTGCCCGCGGGGACGGAGTTCCTCGACATCATCTCGCCGCAGTACTTCGTCGACCTGGTGACGTGGGGCGCGATCGGCGCGCGGACCACGGAGAGCCAAGTGCATCGGCAGCTGGTCAGCGGGCTCTCGTGTCCGGTGGGCTTCAAGAACGGGACCTCCGGCAATGTGCAGATTGCCATCGACGCGATCCTTTCTGCGAGTGGAGAGCACACCTTTCTCGGCGGCACCAAGAACGGGCAGACGGCGATCTTTGCGACCACCGGCAATCCCGAGTGCCACATGATTTTGCGCGGCGGCCGCAGCTCGACCAACTACGATGCGGCCTCGGTGGAGACGACAGCCCGGCAGATGGAGAAGGCCGGCGTGCCCGCGCGCATCATGATCGACTGCTCGCACGCCAACAGCAGCAAGGATTACACGCGGCAGGCGCTGGTGGCGCGCGACATTGCCGGGCAGATCGCGGCGGGCGACCGCCGCATCGTCGGCGTGATGATTGAGAGCAACCTGGTCGCCGGCGCGCAAAAGCCGGTGCAGGGCAAGCCGCTGGTCTACGGCCAGAGCATGACCGACGCCTGCATCGGCTGGCCGGAGACGGTGGACATCCTGCGCGAATTGGCCGCGGCCGTGCGCGCCGCCCGCACGCAGAGTGTCGCGCGGTAGAACCGCCCCGCGGGTAGATAATGCAGTGGTGCCCAAAACACTGACGAAGCGAGTGCTGGCAATGCTGGTTGCGGGATGTGTGTCTGCGCATGCGCAGCCGGTGAAGGATGCGCTGGCGCAAGCGCTTCGCGGAACGCAAGCCTCCGCGGTGGTACTGGACACGCGGACGGGCGCGGTGCTGGCCTCGGTGGGCAAGGCGAGCCGCGCCACTCCCGGCTCCGCGGTCAAGCCGCTGCTGCTGGAGTATGCGCTGGAGCACAACATCGTGAACGCGGAGCTCGAGGTTTACTGCCGCCGCAATCTGCATGTCGGCGGCCGCGCGCTGCCATGCACCCACCCGGCAGACCACCCGGTCTTCACCGCGGAGAGTGCGGTTGCCGAGTCGTGCAACACGTGGTTCGCGGAGTTGGCGCGGCGCTACTCCGGGCCTGAGCTGGAGGCGGCGCTCAACGACGCTCATCTGCCGCATGCGCCGATGGTCGCGGCGAATGTGGAGCAGCGTCAGCTCGCCGTGCTGGGCCTGGTTGGCGTGACAACATCGCCGCTCGAACTCGCAATGGCATATCGCGATCTGTTCGAACGCATGCCACCGACCGGACCTGTCGCGCTTGGGCTGAAGGAGTCGGTCAGTTACGGCATGGCCAATCCGGCGGCGGTGCCGGGCGTGACCATCCTGGGCAAGACGGGAACGGCGAGCGACGTCCGCGAGGCGTGGACGCACGGGTGGTTTGCCGGCGGGATTCCCGGGCGCGTCGTGATCGTCATCTATGTGCCGCATGGCGATGGCGGCACCTCTGCAGCGCTCGCGCGGAAGTTCTTCGCGTCGATTGCCGGTGAAGGCACGCCGTGAAGGCGCGTATATATTGGCTGACTGTGCTGCTGCTTCCGGGCTTGAAAGCGACTGCGAGCGACGGTGGCGGACGCGATGTTTCGGTCGCGATGTTTTCTACGCACAGCCTGCGCGCGGTGACGGTGACTCCGACCGGCCCAACCGCCTGGGTTGCGCGCTGCGCACAATGCAAGCATGAAGCGCTGACGGCGCCGTTGCACATGGCGGGAACGATGGAGGTCTTTGCCGGCGGAATGCTGCGCGTCACCGACGACGCAACCGGGGACGCGCGCACGGCGGCAGGTCTGTGGCATCTGCGTACCGGTGGACACGACCATTTCGCCGATGTGGTGCTGACTCTGCCCAGCGAACGCTATGTCGCGGCGGTGCTGAACGCAGAAGCCGCGCCGGACGAGCCGGCGGAATCGCTGCGCGCGCTGGCCATTCTTGTGCGCACCTATGCGCTGAACGGCAGCCACTTTGCGGCGGCGCCAGGCCATCTGGCGGCGGACTTGTGCGACAGCACCGAGTGCCAGGCGATGCGGCTCGAACCTGCATCGGCAGCGATCCAAAACGCGGCCAACGCAACCGCGGGCGAGACGCTGTGGTTTCGCGGCCGGCGCGCGGAGGTCTTCTTCAGCCAGAACTGCGGCGGCCTGACCGAGGACGCGGGCGCGGTATGGCCTAACCTCGGCAGCGTGCCGTACCTGCGCAGCCACGCCGATCCGTACTGCACGCGGCGCAATATGTCCGCGTGGCACACCGAGGTGCCGCTGGCCAAGCTTGCCGAGATTGCGCGAGCGGAGGGGTGGCATGTGCCCGCGAACATCGCGGCGGCGCAAGTGACCGGGCGCAGCCGGTCGCACCGCGCGTTGCGCATTGCCTTCACCGGCAGCGATGGCGCGAGTGCGACGGTGCCGGCGAGCGCGCTGCGCTTCGGAGTCGGGCGCGCGCTGGGTTGGGACCGCGTGCGCAGCGATGCATACGAGCTGACTGTGCGCGGCGACACGCGGACCAACGGCGCGCTGGTCTTCGACGGGCGCGGCCACGGCCACGGCGTGGGGCTTTGCCAGGAAGGCGCGGCCGAGATGGCCGCAGAGGGCAAACGTGCGCGCGAGATTCTCGCGTTCTATTTTCCGGGGACGGCGGTGCGGATCTTGCCGAGCGATGACGGCTGGCAGGAGACTCGCGTGGGGACAATCGCAGTACGCGCTACCGAAGTATTGAGCGCGGAGCCAGAGACGGCGTTGGAGCAGGCGTGGCGCGACGCGCAGAGGCGCTTTCCACCACGGCGTGCGGTCGTACCCGAAATCGTCTTCGCTCCGGCCACGGAGGTCTTTCGCCAACTGACAGCGCAGCCGGGATGGACGTTGGCGAGCACGCGCGGTAACACGATCGTTTTGCAGCCGGAGGCGGTGCTGCGCGCGCATGGGCGCTCTGCGTCCGCGACACTGCTGCATGAGATGCTGCACGTTCTGGTGGAGTCTGAGGCCGGCGAGCGTGCGCCGCTGTGGCTGCGCGAGGGGTTGGTCGAGGTGCTGGCGGACGAAGACGCAAACACAATTTCCGCAAGCGCCATGCCGGTGGATACAATCGACTCCGCGCTGAGCCATGCGCGCTCCTTGCAGGAGAGCGAGAGCGCGCATCGAGCGGCGGCTGCACGCGTGCGCGCGTTGGTTGCCCGCTATGGAGTGTCGACGGTGCGCGGCTGGCTCTCGTCCGGTGTGCCCCCGGGCGCGGCATAGCGTGCCGAGTTGAGCGCGTCGGATTGCCGCACGCAGGCGGCCAGGATCGCCAGCACGAAGCACACCAGGATGGCATCGATGAGCGCCGCCAGGCCGAGACGAAGCGCCAGGCTTATCAGCTCGACGCGCAGGCCGTGGCCGGGCGTCCACCGCAGAAGCGAACCAGTGCCCACAGTGGCGGCAATCGCGCAAAGCACGATGGCCAGCCAGTACGCGAGCGAACGCGTGGCGGCGACGATTGCATGCAGCGGCCGTGCGCTCGCAGTCGCTGCAAAGATCGGAAGCGCAATCGCGCCTGCGCCGATCCATGCGAGCATGCCCCAGAACCAGCCGAGCCACAGCAGAATGTGCTCGTAGGAGAAGAAATTGCGCAACCGATGCGGCAAGCGTGAGTTCCAATAACCCGCGCGCAGATAGTCATTGCCGTGCATATGATCGAGCAGCGCGCTCCATGCCAACCACAGCGCGACGCTCGCGAGCAACAGCAATGTGCCGCGCAGGAGCCTTCCCGGCGTGCGCGCGCGGCCAGCAAGACTCAGCACGATCGCGGACTCGCCCGCGCCGGCAACCGCGAGAACGATGAGACCTAGCACCGCAGAGCCCACTACGTCGAGCACGCTCGCATCCGGCATGCGCAGCCACGCGACATAGAGCACAAAGACGAGCAGAGCGAGACCGATCTGCGCGAGCACCAGCCGGACACTCAGCAGAGAGAGAGAGCTGCGCAGCACGGAAGGCGGACGCGTCATTGTGCACCTCCTTGCGCCGCCGGCGCGGGCACCTGCAGTCGCAACGCATCGCTGGTCGCCTGCACGCCCGGCTGATACATCGGCTCGACGCGCGCCGGACTGATCTGGAACGTGCCTGGATTGACCACGCGGATCATGTAAAAGATCTCCTGCCGTCCGGTGAAATCGTCGGCGAAGAAGGCCGCGTGGTCGTCGTGGTATTCGCGCCGGGTGAACCAGTCGTACCAGCCACCGGGACGCTGATCCAGCGGATAGCTGTCCTCGCTTTGCACAAATTCCGTGCCTGCGGGGATGGGATCTTCGAGCAGCAGGTAGCGCGCAGGCGTGCCGTTGATGGCCTCGTGCACTGCGAGCACATCGCCCACCTGCGCGGTTCCGCTTAGCGGTTGCAGCGTGTAGACGATCTTGCCGTTCTTCTCGGCCGGCTGCAGCTTGTAGTAGTCGCGGGTCAGGTTAAGCGACATCGCGCCGGCCTGAAAATCCTTCTTGTCGGTGGAGTAGTAGGTGCCACGCGCGGACCAGTAGATGCGCCCGCTACCGCCGCTGCGCACGATCTGCACGCTGTTGCCGCCGGCTTGCAGATGCGCGGCGTCGATGTCGATGGCGAGCGACACGCCGTCGATGGCGTCCGCAGGCGTGAACTGGCGCTGGCCTGCGGAGTGGCCGTCGATAAGCACATCGGCGGTGAAGTCGGATTCAAGTTCGTGCGAGGCACTGAGGTAATCGACCAGCCCGAAGAGCACCATCGCCGTCTGCTCGGTCGAGTCCCACCACTCGCCGCCGTTGCGCTGAAGCATCAGCCACTGTGCCGCGCCGGCGAGCAGAGGATGGTTGGGATCGACCCTGGCCAGAAGCCGCACGGCGTAAGCGGTCGCTTCGGCGTCGTTCTGGTACTCCGCGTCCAGCAGCGGAACATACGAACCCCTCCACGAAATCAGGCCGTTCTCAGCCACGGCCTCGGACGCAAGCAGGCTGGCAAGCTGAGAGGCGCGCGCGTCCTTCACCTGCAGCATGGCGAGCCCGGTCATGGCGAGGGCTTCCGGTTGGAGGTTGCTGCGGCTCGACCATTGCGCATCGAGCGCCGCGCCCAGGTCATTGTCACCGGCTTCGGCGAGCGCATACACCACCGCCGCGCGCAGTTCGGAACGCATGTTGGGATGCTGCGTCAACTGGCTGTTCAGATACGCCGTGCCGCGGTCCAGCATTCCGCGTTGATCGCCGGTGAGCGGCATGAACTGCGCGCCCATGCCGATGCCGCTTACCACGTACGCGGTCATGTAGACGCGGCTCGCGTCTTCCTTCCACCAGCCCCAGCCGCCGTCGTCATGCTGGTAGTCTTTCAGGCGCTCCAGGCCGGCCTGCATCTTGGCGCGCAGGTCGGCATCGTCGACGCGGCCGCTTACATTCAAACGCTGCAGCGTCTCCGCGACAATGACGTTAGGCAGATAGCTGGACATGGTCTGCTCGGTGCAACCATAGGGATAGCTGGTGAGGTAGTCGAGCGCGGAGAACAGCGAGCCGGCGATGGATGGGCTGACCTCAATGTGCAGTGTGTGCGCAGCCGCATCGGTGTTCTCCGGGAAGGCAATGTTGGCCGCGGCCTGTGCGGCGTTCGATGCCAGCACTCCGCTTTGCGACAGCGTCTTGGCCACGCCCGCGGGCTCAACCGGGAAGCTCAGTTCCAGCGCATCGGACTCGGCATCGGTGATGGCGGAGGCGGTGAGGGTTGCCGTGCCCACCTGCGAGGCGCGCAGGCGCCACAGCGCCGTGGCCTCTCCATTGCTCGCGACGCTGACGCTTTGCTGCGAGCCGGCGACCGTGTCCAGCCCTTCGACCTTCAGCGACAGAGTCGCCTGCTTCGCCGTGGGGAGATAGTTGTGGACGATTACGGGCACGGTAATCTCGTCGCCCTTCAGCAGGAAGCGCGGTGTGCCCATGCGCACCAGCACGTTCTTGCGGACCAGCACGCGACTGATGTTGGAGCCTGCCTTCGAGTCCGCGGTGATGGCGCGAACCGTGGCCCGCCACGTCGTTAGCGAGTCGGGGAACGCGAACGATACGCGCGCATGGCCGCTGGAGTCGGTATGCAGGCTGGGCGCCCAGAATGCGGTGTCCGGGAAGGCCTTGCGCACGCGCGGCTTCTCTTCGTTGCCGGGCTTCACCTGCGCGAGCTGCGGACGATAGCGTGCATTGCGCATGGCCAGCAGCGGGGACTTGGTGCCGGCCTCGCCGCTGAAGTAGTAGTCCAGCGACGAATCGATCTGCGAGTCCACATAACGCTGCGGATAGAGCGCCCGCACCATGTCGCCGCTGGAATCGGGATAGAGCGAGTAGATCGCCTCATCCACCACGCCAAAGCTCAGGTCGGCGCTGACGGGTTTGCCGGTGAAGTCGCGCGTGACCACGTCGTAGGTGGCGCTCTGCTGCGGCTGGAAGACGTCCTTCGCCGGCGTAATCTGTACCTGCAACTGCTGCTGGGTTGGGGGCACCTTTAAGACCTTCGAAGCCTGGTAGAGCGTGTTGTCCTTGATGAAAAGCGCGTCCACGGTGACGTTTGGCTGCGAGTCCGCGGTGATGGGCAGGTCGAACGAGATGGTCTTGCCGTCCGAGTGCATCACGTTGCGCAACTGCACGGTGTAGCCCTGCGCGACCACCAGGGCATAGAAGCCTTCGCTCTCCGACACGATGCTGAGGTGCGCGGTGTCGCCCGGCGCGTAGGACTTTTTGTCGGCGACGATCTGCATGCTCGCGCTGCTGCTTCCCCAGTCCTGCTGGCCCGGGCCCATGATCCACAGTGAGCTGTCATTTTCCGGATTGCGCGTGCCGCGCTGCAGCGCGGTTGCAGTTGCCTGCAGCTCCGCGCTGCTGTACTGCGGGTTGCCAACCGAGACCTCGCCGCTGGCGTGGCCGGTCGCGTCGGTGGTCACATCCACAACCGGGCCGAAAACTGTCTTCGTTGCGCCGTTTTCGAAGTGGTTGAAGACAAGCTGCACCTGGACGCGCGTGCTCACCGGATTGTCGTCGTAGTCCACGGTGGTCACGCGGAACTTCGCCATGTCCCCTGCATGGACCGCGTAGCTTACCGGCTCCACATTTACGCGGAACGTCCCGTAGGTGGCGAGGAAGCGGCCGCGCCCGGTGATCTCGCGGTTGGCCGTATCGGTCACGCCGGCCTCCACCGTGTAATCGAAGTCGGGATGCGACTCATCCTGGGGGTCGACGTGCGTGGGCACCTGAATCGTCAGCATGCCGTTCGCATCCAGCTTGCCGGTTTTCTCGGCCTCTTCATCGCCCGCGTAGCCCGACGAATTGCCCGCGTCGGCGTCGGAATAATCGGTGTCGGCAGAGTCGTCGTACTCACCCCACCAGAAGTGGCGCTCCTGGTAGACGCGGTACTTCACCGTCGCATTGGCCACCGGCTCGCCGAAAAAGTAGCGCGAGTTGATGGTGACCGGCATGGTCGCGCCCTCCAGCACGCGCTTCTGGTTCGCCGTCACCAGCACGCTGTACTCGGGCTTGCGATAGTCCTCCACGTGGAAGCCGCCCGAAACCTGGTCGTCCTGCTGATCGCCGATGCGGATGGAGTAGTATCCCAGCGGCGCATCCTTCGCCAGGTCGAAGTCGCCGTTCACATCGCCGGCCGTGGAGAGCGGCATCTGCTGGTCGAAGACCGCCTTGTCGTTCTCGTCGGAAATCACTACATGAACATTGCCTGGCCTGGGCAAAGCCAGCGAGTTGCCATTGTGCTCGCGCAGGATCGCCTTCCAGTGGACGGTGTGTGTAGGCCGGTACACGGGCCGGTCGGTGTAGACGTAGCCCGCATATTTCCCGCTCGCGGACATGGTCAGCGCCCAGCTCGAAGGCGTCGACGCGGCAAACTGATTCCCCTTGCCCGCGACCACCCAGAAGTTGTCCTGCTCGGATTTGCTGCCGGGCACCGCGAGCTGCGCCGTCCCGTTGGCGTCGGTCGTCTTGGTGTCCACCAGCTTCTGGCCGAAGCCCGCGTCCACCTTCGCGCCGGCGACAGGCTGCCCGGTGACACGATCGACAACATAAGCAATCACGTTGCCGTTCGACGTGCGCGTCACCAGCGCCATCTCGGTCACCATCAGAATCGTGTACGCCTTGAAGCGGCCGTCGGTCGCCTCCAGCAGATAGAGGCCCGCGTCGAGCTTGGGCACGGCCAGGTCGTTGGCGTCGGAGATATAGGTGGCGGGCACCAGCTGGCGCCAGCGCGAGACCAGTTGCGACTGGTTCAGAATCGGTATCTGCGCGAACTCCGCCGCGCTGACGATGCGGCTGCGGCGCTGCATCGAGCTTTGCTTCGCGCGCAGACTGCTGCGCGCATCCCAGGAAAGCTGGCTGCGGAAGAAGTCGCGGATGCGCTGCCACAGGCCGGCCTTCCAGTCGTGAAACTTCTCCAGCCAGGTGCGCTCATCAATCTGCTCCTTGCCGAGCAGGCTTGCCTCGGGCCCAAACGAGTGGAGCTCGCGCAGGTTCTCCATGAACTTCACCGGGTCGTTGACGCGGTAGACGCGAAACTCCAGCGCGTCCACGTTGTGGGTGTAGAGATGGATCTGCGGCTGCTCGCCCGGGGCGAAGGATTTGCTGGTGCTCAGGTTGAACGAAACTGAATTGCTCTGCGCCTGCGCGGCGGAAACAGCCAGACAGAGCAGGGCTGCAAGCGAAACAGGCAGCGAGACGGCGTGCAGTCTCATCGAAGGTCCTCGCGTAGGATGTTCCAACGATACACCCCGAGGAAGTTGCTGTTTTCAGGAATCGGCCGCCAGCGTGTATCCGGATGATGCAGCAGATCGTCCAGCGCGACGCGCCGCACCTCGCCCCGAAGTGCGTCCCGGCCCGCATCCCGCCCGCTCCCGATCGGCCCGGTGTCGTAGACCGCCCAATCGTGGCCGGGGCCGGTGAGGATCATCGAGTGGAACGGCGAGTTCTGCTCCAGTTGGCGATAGAGCAGCAGGTCGCCCGGCCGCGCCGCGCGCACATCCCGGGTAACCAGGAAGGTGTTGCGCTGCCACAGCGTCTTTACGTCGGCAAACTGGGCAAAGCTGCCATTGGCGTCGTCGTCCGCGCTGTACACCCCCGAACGCACGCGGAACAGGTTCGCGCCCAGCGGCGTGAACGGGTACGCGTACTGCGCGACCGACGCGAGCGGCGGCAGCGCGTCGGTGGACATGGGGGCGGGCAAGGTGGCTTGCCAGGCCGCGTCGTGCGCGTGCAGTGCGTTGCGGTAGCACCAGCGCAGCAGGGCGGCGCAGTCGTCAATCTCCTTCGGCAGCCGCTCGGCAGGCAGCGTGGCCGCGGTGTCGGCCAGCGCCGTGAACCAGGCGCGAAAGGCGGCGCGGTCGGCAGCAGTATGCAGGCGAAGAAAGTCCGGCGTGCCGTCGCCAAAGCGGTCGCCGGCAGCGGGGACGAAATGGATCGCGACGGAAACGGAATTGCCGCGATAGTGCAGCAGCAGCCGCTGCGTTCCCGGGTTCACCGGCGATTGGATCTCGACCGCGGCCGCGCTGCCGCCTTCCGGAAGCACCCGCGCAGCGACGCCGGTGGCAACAATTGCATCCGCCTCGATCCGTCCACCGCGCGACATCCGCACTTCGACCGCGCGATGCAGCGCGCCATCCGCGGGTAGCGTAAGCTCGCGCGGCGCAACCACCAGCCGCTGTCGCGCCGCGCGCCGCCACGCAAACCCTCCCGCCACCGCGAGCAGTACCAGCACGAGAGCGACTGCGCGCTTCACCGATCGTCCTCGATCCCCGCCGTCACTGCTGCATCAGCCAACCATCCGGCCATCCGCACTGGATTCTACCGCACCCTCACGCCGCGTGGCTCGGGCTCCCCGGAGGATCGCTTCCGATCGGCCCTGCGTCAGCTCCCGCTCAGGCAAGCCTGGAGGGCCTGGTTCGCCGCATCGACCGCCTTCTGCGCCGCTTCCACATCCTTCTCCGCAACGATCAACTCCGGCTCGATCTCCGCCTTTGCACTCGGGGGCGCGCGCTGATACTCCGCCTGGAATTTCTCGAAGGTCAACGTCGCTTCACTCAGCCTTCCCGTCGCCTGGGCGAGCGCTGTGCGTTGGTCGGCACACAGCACGGCGGCTGCCGTCAGGGAGCCAGAGATCTCGTAGTAGTTCGCCGCATTCGGCTTGCCGATCGACAAAGTGAAGTCGGTATTCGCCAGGTTCAAGAACGACGTCGACCCGTTGCCGATGGTGCTGTCGAGGGTCCGGGTGCCGAGCCCTATCTCTACCTTTTGCAGCGCCGAAAGTGCGTTGCTGATGGCCGACGTTACGGCGGCTGTCACCTTATCGCTGATCTCCTGCTGGGCCTGTTCCACCACCGCCGGGTCGGTCGAGATCAGGGCCAGGAGGTTCGACTGGACGCCAGCCTGAAGCGCCGTCTGAAACGCGTTGTAGCCAGCCGTCACTGCGTCGTCGGGGGTCTGGTTGGCGCTGAACATGCCGACGGCCAAGATGACGGCGAGGTTCGCCAAGGTGTTGTCCAGGACCGCCGAAATCACTCCGACGGTCGTTTCGATGGTGGTGGAATCGCCCGCCTTCATGCCCTGCTTCAGAACGTTGTGAGCGTTGGCTGCCGGGATTCCGGCCCCGCCAACATTCCCCGTGGTCTTATCGATCGACACCATCGCCGGCCATAGATAGGGGTTCGAGCCTCCCGATTGGGACTCGGCGATGCATTGCAGGGTATTCAATGTGATTGTGACTGTCGTCTCCGATGCCATTGATGTCCTCTTTTCAGCCAGGATTTACCGGCGAACTGGCCCAGGAAGCACTCGTCAAGCACATAACCGGGGCAGCTGACTGAACGATGCAACCGCACCGGATGCGCGATTCTTCCCTGCAATGGGACCATCGAGGAGCCGAAGATCCGCGCGATTATGACCGGGAGAGGGGCCGGCCGCTGCGCTCATCGTACATAGGCGTCAGGGCACTTGCTTTCGGCACTATACCATACTCGCCTGAAAGTGGCGGGCACGGCTTTGCCGTCTTCAACGTCCTGCCCTCGCTTGAAAATCGCCCTTCGGGCGACAGATCCTGCGGCGCCCCCGCGCACCGGGCCGGGGCAGGCAGTTGGGCCCGATTTGCTACTCTAGGACAATGCCGCGGGCTTCTGCTGCCGGCATCGGGAGAGCATGGCGTGAGCGCGGTCGGTCCCCCTCGGGTGGTCAATATCGCAGACCTTCGGCGCGTCGCCCAGCGGCGGCTGCCGCGCGCCATATTCGACTATATCGACGGGGGCGCCGACCAGGAGCTGACCCTGCGCGAAAACGTTGCCGCGTACGACAGGATTACCTTCCACCCGCGATGCGCGGTCAATATTCCCGAGTGCGATCTGCGGACCACCGTGCTGGGAACGCCGCTCGAACTCCCATTCCTGCTTGCTCCGGTCAGCAGCTGCCGCATGTTCTGGCCTCGCGGCGAGGAGGTGGTTGCGCAAGCCGCCAGCGCCGCTGGAACCGCGTATATCCAACCGACGCTCTCCGGTTGCGGGATCGAGGAGGTCAGGGCCGCAGCGAGCGGGCCGCTCTGGTATCAGCTGTATCTCATCGGCGGGCGCGAGGTTTCGCAGGCCAGCCTCGCCCGCGCCCAGGCGGCCGGGTTTTCCGTGCTGGTGGTGACCATCGATACGCCTGTGGCCGGGTCGCGGGAGCGCGACGTGCGCGACGGGGCGCACCAGCTCATCAACGGAACGCTGTGGGAAAAATTGCCCTACGTGTCCCAGGTGCTCAGCCGGCCGCGCTGGCTGATGGCCTATCTATCGGACGGCGGGCGCATGAACCTGCCCAATGTGGTGCTGCCCGAAGGCCCCATGACCTACACGGACATTGGCCGGCTTCTGTCTCGATCGGGCGCCGCCTGGGACGACCTGGAGTGGATTCGCAAAGCGTGGGACGGCCCCATCGTCGTCAAAGGAGTGCATACGGCGGAGGACGCCCGCCGCGCTGCCGACCGCGGTGTCGACGGCGTAGTCGTGTCGAATCACGGGGGCCGTCAGTTGGATGGCGTTGCCGCGACCATCCGCGTCTTGCCCGAAGTCGTTGCTGCCGTCGGCGACCGCATCGAGGTGCTGCTGGACGGCGGCATCCGCCGCGGCAGCGACGTCGTCAAGGCGCTGAGTCTCGGCGCGAGGGCCGTGCTCGCAGGCCGCGCGTACGCATACGGACTGGGCGCCGCGGGAGGCCCAGGCGTCGCCCGTGCCATCGACATCCTGCGCACCGATATCGTGCGCACGCTCAAGCTGCTCGGCTGCGCGTCGGTCAAAGACCTCGATCAATCGTACGTAAGCGTTCCCCCCGACTGGCTGTCATAAGGCCCGGAGCCGGCGTTTCCCTTGCATGGCGAGAACTCATCCCATGCCGCTACAATCTCCCAAAGCGTAAAAGCTGGTGGTGGAGCGTCCCTATGGTTCGTGCCGGCAAAGAGTTGGCTGCAAGCGGACGAGCGCCCCGGCGCGCGGAGCTGGGGCAGGTGGACGGCCTCGATCTGCATGCCCAGTACCACTCCGGCCGCACCGGCGGCGACTTCTTCGATGCGGTGCGCGTGGGGCCGCGCGTGGCATTTCTCCTCAGCGACATCGCCGGCCGAAGGCTGGAGGCCGATCCGATTGCCGCGGCCATGCAGGACGCCTTTCGCGCCAAGGCCGCGGAGCTGTTCGCCGCCGGCGACGCCAACCTGATGGAAGGCACCGAGATGCTGGTGCAGGCCATCAACCTGGCGCTGGTGGGCGCGGCCAGCGGCGGAATATGCTTTGCTCCAACCCTGGTCGGCTGCTACGACGCGCAGCTTGGCGTGCTCGCTTACGTCAACGCCGGCGGGCAAACCATTGCGCTGCACGACTCCGATGGCGCCCGGTCTCTGCCCAACGCGTCCCTGCCGCTGGGGCTCACCACGCACATGACGTACGAGGCTTCCATGCAGGCGTTCGAGCCGGGCGCGCGCCTGTTGGCAGTGACGAAAGGGGTCACGCTCAGCCGGCAAGGCCGGGTTCCGTTCGGCGCCGAGCGCGTGCTCAGAGCACTGCAGAGCGCAAAGGACGAGTCCGCCCGCGGCATGTGCCAAGCGGTGTTGAAGGCGGCGCACGAGTTTGAGAGACGCCCTTGGGAGTGGTTGACGCCCTGGCGGAAACGTGTGCCCGAGGACCGGACTGCACTGGCGATGGTGCGGATCGCCTGATGCAAACTCAAAGTGGGAAAGCAGTTACTCCACGGTACCGTCTTCTAACACCTTTTGGGGATTTCATTGCGCTAATCGCACAGCCTACTCTCGGGGCATCGCTGAACCCGCAATCCCGGAGTGCCGCGAAACATCAATACGGGGAGAACAAAAACATGAAACAGCTTATCGAGAAGTTTGTAGCTGATGAGTCCGGTCAGGACCTGATCGAATACGCTCTGGTCGCAGCTCTGGTCGGTCTGGGCTCGGTTGCCTCCATGAACAGCCTCGCGGGTTCCATCGCGAACACGTTCAACGGCATCGGCAACGCTCTAACCAACGCAGTCGCATAGCCGGACTAAAAACCAGCCGTTTCTTGGCAAGGCTCACTTCACCAAGTCCTGGGAAGAGATCAGGGGAAGCATTCCCGTTGAGTGATTTCCCTGTCCGCCTTCTCCATCTCCGGTGCCGAGCCGGCCGCGCGGGTTGCCGCTCCTAACGGCAAGACTGCGGACATTGTGTTACCGGAAGCGGCAGGCCGGTTCGCGCTTCCCGCACCCTCGCCGGGTGCTTGGTTTCAGGTGGAGAACGGCTTGCATTGCCGTGCGGTTCTATCTGAGGCCTTCCGCGCTCTGCAACTTTCGCAGGATTCCCGAATCGCCATCGGTGTTGCTTACTGGGGATAGTAACCATGTCCGGACGGGTCTTCCCAGAGTTGCTGCATCCGTCAGGGCGAAATAAGGTCTAGAATTGATCGGAACCATGCCGGCTTGTCCGTGCGCCGGCTTCGATCTGGTTGCCACAACATCAATTTGAGGGACGCACGGGCCGATTGCGCTCCTTCAGGACTGCAATCGGTGAACACCATGAGAGCTGCATTCGCCGCCGTAATCTGCCTCCCTCTCGTCCTCACAGGCTGCTCGCTGGGCCCAACCGCAACCGGCACCTCGCCCGCCGCAGGGTTGGCGATTCAAGGTGTGGTTCACGGCGGCCAGTCGCCTATTGTCGGGGCCCAGATCTATCTCCTGGCTGCAAATACCGGCGGGTACGGCGCCGCGTCCACCTCGCTGCTGAACAACGTGCCCGGAAGCACGACGCTCGACACCAGCACTGGCCCCACCCACGGTTTCTACTACGTCACCTCCGGCCCCGGCGGCATATTTTCGATCACCAACGACTATAGCTGCACCGCCAACACCCAGGTCTATCTCTACGCCATGGGCGGAAACCCCGGCCTTACTCCGCCGACCACCTTCAACTCCGCCGCCGGCCTGCTCGCCGTGCTGGGCACCTGCCCCGGCGGCACGAACGCATTCCTCGGCACGATTCCGCACGTCGTCATCAACGAAGTTTCCACGGTGGCCGCGGCCTACGCGTTTGCCGGCTTCGCCACTGATGCCCTGCACGTCTCCAGTCCGGGCTCGGCGCAGACGGGCATTCAGAACGCCTTTGCCAACGCCGCCAATCTTGCCAGCATAGGGACCGGCACGGCCCTGGCCATTCCGCCCAGTGACCCCAACGGCACCGCGCCGCAGGCCACCGTATATTCGATCGCCAACATCCTCGCCAGTTGCGTCGGCACCGACGGCACCGAGACCGGCGGGGTCAGTCCGACCCCCTGCTACACACTCGTCACCACTGCATTGTCCGGCGGCGCCACCGGCACCCAGCCCGCCGATACCGCATCGGCCGCAATCAACATCGCCCACAACCCCGGTGCCAACGTCACTGCTTTGTGGGGCCTCATCAGTGGAACTCCGGCGTTCGGGTCGGGGCTGACAATGCAACCCAACGACTTCACCCTCGGGCTTCAGTTCACCAGCGGCGGCTTGAATGCTCCCAACGCCATCGCCATAGACGGCTCCGGCAACGCCTGGATCACCAACAGCGGCAGCACCCCCAACACCGTCACCAAACTCGCCAGCTCAGGCGCGGCCGCCTCCGGATCGCCCTACGACGTCGGCGGAATGGACGGCCTGGTGGGTATCGCCATCGATCTGAACACGCCCGGCAACGCCTGGGTCGCAAACGATCTTACCGCCTCAACCGGCAGCGTGATCGAGCTGTCCAGTTCAGGGACGCTGGTCTCCCCTTCGCCCTTTACCGTCGGCCTGGGCACGCCCGCTGGCATCGCCATCGATGGCTCCGGCAACGCCTGGATTACCAACTCCAACAACAATACCGTCGCCGAACTCACCTCCGCGGGCACAGCTCACTCCGGCTCACCCTACTCGGTTGGCGGCCTCAGCACGCCCACAAGTATCGCCATCGACAACTCCGGCAACGCCTGGATCACCAACAACAATACCGTCACCGAACTCACCCCCGCCGGCGCGGCCGCCATCGGATCGCCTTTTACCGGCGGTCTGGATAGCCCATCCGGAATCGCCATCGACCACTCCAACGACGCATGGGTCCCGAACGCCAGCAGCGGCTCGGTCTCCGAACTCAAAAGCTCTGGGACACCTGCCTCCGGCTCTCCATTTTCAGGAAGCTTCTCCAACCCCGGGGGCGTCGCCATCGACGGTGCCGGCAACGTCTGGGTGGCGAACCTGCTGGGAGAGAGCGTGGCCGAACTCTCCAACACCGGCGCCATCCTCTCCGGAGCCAATGGGTTTGGCTACACCGACGGCAGCGTGGTTGAACCCGACGCCATCGCCATCGACAGCTCCGGCAATGTCTGGATCGGCAACCTCGGCGGCAACGGCGCCGCATCCAACGGCAGCATTACCGAGCTGGTGGGCGCGGCAACGCCCGTGGTGACACCGCTGGCCGCTGCGGTCAAGAACGGTGCCCTGGGTACCCAGCCGTAACCGATTCCCCCCTCAGTCCACACCGGCAAAACCGCGCCCGGCCCTCGCCTCGGCCGGCCCGCGCCATGGCTTGTTGACTGCTGAATTAATAACACCTATTAGGTATGTCGCTCCTGGTACCCGCCCGATAGCATCCCGACAGAGGCTGCATCAGGGCCGCTCGCCATGAAGGGTACGGAAGGAACGCCGTATGGCTAGAGAGTTCCAATTCAGAGGAAAACCCATGCATACGGACAGCCGGCACAGCGAAGATGGCCAGTCTCTCATCGAATTTGCCTTGTGCCTGCCGCCGCTGCTGCTTCTGATGACCGGCGTATTCGCCTTTGGCATTGCCGTGGCCAACTACGTGCAGCTGACCAACGCCTGCAGCGTGGGAGCGCTGCAACTTTCCATCAGCCGCGGGAGTCTTGCGTCTCCCTACGACCCCTGCGCCACGGCAGTCTCCACCATTCAAGGCGCCGCGCCTTCTCTCACCGCTTCCAGCATGAAGTTCGTCGTTGTCCTCAACGGCGTCAGCTATCCCACCAGTGGGACGCCCACCGCCAACTTGTCTTGCACCAGCACCTCGAACAATGCAGGGGCTGCCGGCAACCTGGTGCAGAACAAACCGGCCACGGTAACCGTCACCTATCCCTGCAACCTGACCGTCTACAAAGCCAACAACTTCCCCAGTTGTACCCTCACCGCGCAAGTGTCGGAGCTAGTCCAATGAAGATCGCCTTCAAATCGCGCATTTCCCGTTTGATCAAGGATGACCGTGGACAGGTGTTGCCTATGATGGCGGCCCTCCTGGTCGCGACAGTGGCGACAGCCGCTTTGTCGATCGACCTCGGACGTGCCTACTTCGGCTATCGCGAATTGCTGGCCTCCACGCAGGCGGCGGCGATGGCTGGCGCGTCCGTGTTGCCCAATGCCGGTGCCGTAGCTGCCGCGACAAGTTATAGCTCCCTTACCGGAGACAACAACGCCCTCGCCAACATGTCGAACGTCAGCATGGTGAGCGGATACCCCCAGGTGGTTTGCCTGAAGACCCTCAGCAACGACGGAATGTCCTGCGTCGCCCCGGGGAACGGAAATGCGGTCCAGGTGAAGCAGCAAATGGTGGTGAATCTGTTCTTCGCCCCGATCTTCGGCAAGAAGACTCTGACGCTGACCGCCATGGCCACCGCGGCCATGTCGGGCGCAATCACCAGCCCATACAACGTGGCCATCGTCGTCGACACGACCCATTCCATGAACGACACCGATAGCGACAGCCAATGCAGCACCACCCGGATCAGTTGCGCGTTGGCCGGGGTGAAGATATTGCTCCAGGGGCTTTATCCCTGCTCTGCCCAGTTGGCGACCTGCGGCTCGGCCACCAACAATGCCAATGTTGGATCTCCCGGCATCTTTCCCGGAGGGGCCAACGTACCCGACTCGGTCGACCGCGTGTCGCTGTTCGCTTTTCCAAATGTAACCATGGGTACAATTGCAGACGATTGGAACTGCGGCTCCACCAGCCCGACCAACGAGCCGTACACGTTCCCTTCGGCGACCGCAACGTCCTACGCGCCTTCGGGGTCTTCCACTCCGACCTACCAAATCGTTGCCTATTCCAGTGATTACCGGACCTCGGATACAGCGACCTCCTTGAACGCCGTTTCGGACGCCGCGATTGCGGCGGGAGGCAAGAGCGGCTGCAACGGCATGGCCGCGCCGGGCGGCGAAGGGACCTACTACGCCGGAGTCATCTACGCGGCGCAGGCTTCGCTGGTAGCGGAACAGGCGGCCAACCCGGGATCGAAGAACGTAATGATCGTCGTCAGCGACGGCGACGCAGGTACGACTACTTCAGGCGCCATGCCCGGGGCCTCCACAACTTCGGGGACCTACCCTTCCACCAAGCAGCAGTGCGCGCAGGCAGTCACCGCGGCCAAGGCAGCGACGACCGCCGGAACCAGAGTGATTACAGTCGCCTACGGCGCGGAGTCCTCGGGATGCGGGACCGACACCAGCCCCGCCATCACGCCCTGCCAGACCATGGAGGACATGGCATCCGACTCCCAGGACTTCTACTCCGACTACACCGCCACCGGAGGCGACAGCAGTTGCATCTCCGCGTCACAGCCGACCACCAGCATGAACCAGATCTTCGCGGACATCCTGACCTCCTTCACCAAGCCACGCCTGATTCCCAACAACACCAATTAGTCACCCGTGCGATAGACCCGGCCTGACGAAACCTAGGCACGCGCAGCAGCATCGCCGCCGTCCGCGTTGCTATGTGAGCGAGGCAATGAGCACCGCAGTCGCCGGCGGAATCTCGAATTGCAGATCGGCGTCCGTGCCTATGGACGCATTGGCGTGCCCGGCGCTTCCCGCGACTTTTTGCGCATCCCGGTAGACGGCGTGCCCGATGGCAGTTGCCGTTTTGTCCCAGGTCACGTCGGTGGAGGTGAGCGACGCCGCTTTGAGCGAGCGGTATGAGCCACTGTGGAATCCGGCGATGCTTGGCTTGAGCGTCCGCGTCGCATCCTTATTGACGATGGCAATGACCAGGCTGCCATCGGACCTCCTGGCGGCGTAGGCGGTGGCGTTGACCGGGCCGGGATCGAAGTCGAGCGGGACGATGGTTGCGCCGGCAAACTTTTCCGCGAAGCGCATGCCGTAGGAGACCGGCTCGGCGACGAACTTGCCGCCGATGTCGGCGATGGGGGTGTAGAACGGGCGCGGATGCGGCTCGGCGGGGTTCTTCATCAGCAACTCGCCGGGCAGCGTTCCGCCCAGCGATGCCGCTGCGTACTTGCTCTCGCCGCCGTGCAGGTTCACGCCCGCATAGCCCAGCGACGCCAGCCGAAGCAGGTAATCGGCGGCCCACAGCGACGCGGCAAACACATCGGAAAAGCCGGGCTTGCCGCCGCCATAACAGGTGTTGCCCTCGGTCATGCGGTAGGGCACCTTGCGATGCTCGCCTTCGCCGAGTTTGGCGGCCGCCGCGGAAACGACCGAGGCCAGCTTGTCGACCTTCGGGTCGGGACGCAGCAGGTCGGCGAGGTTGGCCTTGGGGTTGGACGGCGGGCCGGTAAAGTAATAGTGGTGGGTGAGCGCGACATCGGGGCGGTCCTTGAGCGCCAGCAGCCGGTTGATCACCAGGGCGTACCACTCCGGATCGCCGGCCCGGTCCGGCACGCCGAACTTCGCACTCGGCACCTTGGCGCCGATCGAGCAGGCAAGGGCCATCCACTCGCTGAAGTAGGTGTCAGCCGACCATGTTTTGGGGTCACGGGTGATGGCGCCGAAGCGATCGGCCTCGTTGCCGATCTGGAAGTAATCCAGCTTGGGGCCGAGCACGCTCGCCACGAAGGCGGCTTCGTCGGCGATCTCGGGAGCGCTGGCGCCGAGTTTGATGCCGTAGAAGCAGGTCCAGCCGGTGGCGTCGAGGAACGTCCGCAGGCGGTGGATGGCGTCCGGCGTGACGTCGTAGGTCAGGTTGGGTGGCGGGTCGCCCTCCTTGGCGCGCGGCTGCGGCACGGAGGCAGACGTGGGTTTCCAGATGGCATAGTCGGAGGTGTTGCCGCCGAGGCGCAGCACGCCGTGCGTGGTCATGTCGCGGAACCGGAGGACCAGGCGGTCGTTGGCCGCCGAGAAGTAGTTCGGGTCGGACAGATGCTGCTTCTCATAGGAGAGGCCGACGAAGTCGTGCGGAATGACGGCGCCGAGCCGGTCCAGATGCAGTGTCAGTCTGGCCGTGTGCGGCGCGCCTGAGGTAGCCTGGGCGAAGGTCTTAAGGCTGACCGCGGAGGCGGCACCGGCGATGAGGAAACGGCGGCGGTCCATCTTATTCATGCGAGAAGCATAGGAGCACGGTTCGCTCGATGCAAATCCTCCCATCGCCGGTGTGGCAGGTTTCGCTTCAGCCCATCTTGTGCAGGACAGCTGCGCTGGCTGCCGGCACCAGCGTCCCATGGCCAGCCGCCGCCGGGCCGAACTTCACCGTGGCCGACCCCAGCGACTCCGCCGTCAGGCGTTCGGCGATACGATAGCCGGGCAATGCGACGTCCAGGTCGTGCGTCTGATCCTTGTTGATCACGGCGACGAGCGTGCGGCCGTCGGGGAATTTGGCCGCATAGGCGGTGGCGTTCGCCGGGCCGGGATCGAAGTCGTGCGGGATGATGGTTGCGCCGGCGAACTGCTGCGCGAGGCGCATGCCGAAGCTGACCGGCTCCGCGATGTAGCTGCTGCCGATGTGGGCGATGGGCGTGTAGTAGGGGTGCGGATGGCTCGCCGGATCGTCGTGGACGAGGTCGTCGCCGGGGAGCCTGCCGCCTAGGGAGTCGGCGACCATCTGGCCGTCGCCGCCGTGCAGGTTGACCCCGGCGTAGCCCAGGGAAGCCAGCGTAAGCAGGTAGTCCGCGGCCCACAACGAGGCGGCGAAGACGTCGGAGAGCCCCGGCTTGCCGCCGCGAAAGCAGGTGTTGCCCTCGGTCATGCGGTAAGGGATATAGCGATGTTCGCCGTTGCTGAGGAGTTCGCCGCCGCTGAGGCGTGCGGCGGCAGCGTGAATGTCGGCGTAGAGCTTCTCCAATTTCGGGTCCGCATGCAGCAGATTGTCGATGGTGGCCTTGGGATTGTCCGGCGGGCCGGTGAAGTAGTAGTGGTGAGTGAGCGCGGCGATATGGGGGCGGTCGTGTTCGGGCAGTGCCAGCAGGCGTGTGACGACGACCGCGTACCACTCGGGATTGCCGGCCGTATCGGGCAGGCCGAAGTGGGCGTCCGGCACGCGCGCGCGGATGGCGTTGGCGAACCGCAGCCACTCGTCGAAGAAGGTGTCGGCGTTCCAGGTCCTGGGGTCGCGGATGGTCGAACCGAAGCGGTCGGCCTCGTTGCCCACCTGGAAATAATGAAGCCGCGGGCCGAGGGTCTTGCTGACGAAGGCTGCCTCATCCGCGGCGAGCTCCGGCGTGTTGGTGCCGAGGTTGATGCCGTAGATGCACTTCCATTCGGTAGCGTCAAGGAAGCCGCGCAGGTTGCGGACGGCCTCGGGCGTGACGCTGTAGAGGAGGTCGGGCGGCGGATCGCCCACCTTGTAGGGCCGCTTGGCGCGCGGCGGCGGGACGGCATCCGGCGTGGCCTTCCAGAAGGCGTAGTCGGAGGTGTTGCCGCCCAGACGCAGTATGCCCCGGCCGAAAGCGACCAGCTCGGCACGGTCCTCGCTGGGCGTCAGCTCGCGAAACTGCGCGATGAGGCCGGCGTTGGCGGGCGAGAAAAAGTCGGGGTCGGAGAGCTGCTGGGTCTCGTACAAGAGGCCGACGAAGTTGGGCGGAATAAACGGTCCGGCTTGGTCCAGATGCAGCGCCAGCGTCGCGGTCTGCAGGATGGGGCCCTCCGGCTTGGGAGGACGCGCGAGCTGCGGCGCGGGACTTGAGGGGCTGGGGCCGCCGGCGGCAGGGAAGTTCTGCGCAAGGGTCTTCCAACTCGCCGCGGCGGCGGCACTGGCAATCACGAAACGTCTCCGGTCCATCCTGTTCATGGGGAAAGCATAGGCCAACCGGGGTTCGAGGTACAAGGTTCGAGGTTCGACAGCCAGATGAAACAATGGCCGCGCGTGCCCGTCTACTGATTTACCGGATCGATTTGGAGTCGAGGAGAGTTGGCGTTGCTGACGCGCAGGCGGTTTACGCAACTGGCAGGGATGACCTCGGCGGCGATGACGCTGGGGCGCGGCGTGCGCGCGCAGATGAAGATGCCTGCGGGCCAACCGATGCCTCCGCCGGCGCCGCCGATTCCGGCGAACGCACCTCCCGCGGACTTTACGCTCGACATTGCGCCGTATGTGCTGGAGGCGTCGCCGAAGCACCGCTATCCCACCGTCGCGTATAACGGGCAGGTGCCGGGACCGCTGCTGCGTATGAAGCAGGGCCGCGCGGTCACGGTGGACATCCACAACCGCTCGGCGGATGCGGAGATTGTGCATTGGCATGGGCTGTTTCTTCCGGTGGCGACCGATGGCGCGATGGAAGAAGGCTCGCCGGCGATCGCGCCGGGCGCGTCCACGCGCGTCACGTTCACACCTGATCCGGCGGGCTTCCGCTGGTTCCACACGCATACGTTCGCGGGCAACGACATGCGCAAGGCGCAGTACGGCGGGCAGCACGGCCTTCTGATAATCGAGCCGAGCGAAGGGAGTGGGGCGACCGCCTACGACCGCGAGATCGTTCTCGCGCTGCACGACTGGGGTGGGCGCGAGATGCCGTCGGCGGACGGCTCGGCCATGCCGGACTATGAGGTTGCGACCATCAACGGCAAGATGCTCGGGTCGGGCGAACCGGTGCGGGTGAAGCAGGGCGAGCGCGTGATGATGCATGTGCTCAACTCCAGCCCGACCGAGGTGCACTGGGTCGCGCTGGCCGGGCATACGTTTCATGTGGTCGCGCTGGACGGCAACCCCGTGCCGCAGACGGCGACAGTCCCGATGCTGCGGCTCGCCCCTGCGGAGCGCGTGTCGGCGATCGTCGAAATGAATGCGCCGGGGGTGTGGGTGCTGGGCGAGGTGCGCAAACACGTGCAGGCGATGGGCATGGGGATTGCGGTGGAGTACGCGAACGCGACGGGCGTGGCGAAGTGGGTGCAGCCGCAGGACCTGGTGTGGGATTATGGGCAGTTCGCGGAGCGGTCCTATTTCGCGTTACCCGCGTCTCCAACCGGGATCGACGGGCCTATCGAAATCCCACTCACATTCGATTCGAAGTTCGAGGGGCACGGCAACGAAGAGATATGGCGGATCAATGGAAAGTCGTATCCGGAAGTGGAGTCGCCGCCACTGGTGGCGGGCCAGCGCTATCGGCTGGCGATGAAGAACCTTAGCATCGACGACCACCCCATCCACCTGCATCGGCACACTTTTGAGGTTACAAATGTGGGCGGCGCAGCTATGCGAGGATTGATGAAAGATGTGCTGCTGATTCCCGCAGGCCGCACGTCCACTGTGGAGTTCACGGCCAATCATCCCGGCAATACGCTCTTCCATTGCCACCAGCAAGATCACATGGACCGAGGATTCATGATGGTGTTTCGCTATGCATAGGGCCACGGGATTGGGTGCCCCACATCTCGCTTCTGAGATGTGGGTTCACATGGCAGGTGGACTCGTCTTGGTGCTCCTTTCTTTCGTTCCACCCGTCGCCCGTGCGCAGGGCAACTATGAGATCCAGGTCTATGGCGCGGACACGGTCGAGCCGAAGAGCCTGATGGTGGAGCTGCACTCGAACTTCACTCCCGAAGGCCAGAAGTACGTCATCGACGGCGTCTACCCGACCAACCACCAGGAGCACGAGACGCTGGAGCTGACCGCCGGGCTGACCAGTTGGTCGGAGGTGGGCTTCTACGTCTTTACCAGCGAGCAGGCCGGGCACGGCGTGCAGTGGGTGGGCGACCACATCCGCCCGCGCGTGCGCGTGCCGGATAGCTGGCACTGGCCGGTGGGCGTGAGCCTGTCGACCGAGGTGGGCTACCAGCGCGCGGTCTACTCGCCCGACACGTGGACGTGGGAGATTCGGCCGATCGTCGACAAGACGATGGGGCGGTGGTACTTCGCCGTCAACCCGGCGCTGGAACGCACGTGGCACGGGCCGGATGTGAACCAGGGGATCGGCTTCGCGCCGGGCGCGACCTTCACCTACGACGTGAGCAAGCAGGTCAACCTCGGCCTGGAATACTACGCCGACTACTGCCGCATCACTTCGCCCTGCGGGCTGCACGAGCAGCAGCAGCAGATCTTTGCGGTGACGAACCTGAACGTGTCGCCGAAGTGGGAGATCAACATCGGAGTGGGCGTGGGGCCGACCGCGGCGACCGACCACCTGATCGTCAAGGGGATCCTGGGACGGCACTTCGACTGGGGACACCACTCCGCCGTAGACTGATCGGCATGACGCGTAATCGTCTTCTTGCGGTCTCTGCTCTCTTCGTCGTTTCGCTTTGCCCTCCATGCTTTGCGCAAACCGCGCCGGTGCTCGATCTCGATCGCACCGCGCTGCCATCGGCGTTTCCGATTGCGGCGAACGGCGAGGCTGCGGCGATCTATGTTGCGCCGCAGAACCCGGAGACGGTGCGGGTCGCGGCCGAGGCGTTCGCGGCCGATGTAGAGAAGGTAACCGGCGTGAAGCCGCGCATCTTGACCTCGCTGGCCGCGCCGCTGCCGCCGGAGCTGATCCTGGTGGGCGTGCTGGGCAAGTCGCCGGAGATCGATGCGCTGGTGGCGACGCGCCAGATCTTCGTCAACGGGGTCGCGGGCAAGTGGGAGAGCGCGGTGACGACCGTGGTGGCGTCGCCGATGTCGGGCGGCGTGAAGAGCGCGCTGGTGATTGCCGCCAGCGACCGGCGCGGCGCGGCGTTCGCGCTGTTCCAGATTTCGCGCGCGATGGGTGTGTCGCCGTGGACGTGGTGGGCGGATGTGCCGGTGGCGAAGCACACGGCGGTGTATGTGCGGCCGGGAATGTATGTGCAGCCCGAGCCTTCGGTGCAGTATCGCGGCATCTTCCTGAACGATGAAGACTGGGGGCTGCGGCCGTGGGCGGCGAAGAAGATGGATCCGACGGTCGATAGCGCCGGCGGCAATGGACAGCCAGCCAAAGGAAACATCGGGCCGAACACGTATGAGAAGGTCTTCGAACTGCTGCTGCGGCTTCATGCGAACTCGCTGTGGCCGGCGATGCATCCCGGCTCGCTCGCGTTCAACGCGGTCGAGAAGAATGCGAAGCTGGCAGACAAGTGGGGCATCGTGATGGGCAGTTCCCACTCGGAGGCGCTGCTGCGCAACAATGTGGGCGAGTGGAACGAAGCCGCTCCGCCGAAGGGCGACGGGCCGTGGAACTACCAGACCAACGCAGCGGCAATGAATGCCTACTGGGACAAGCGGCTCGCGGAGAACGGCAAGTACGAGAACTTCTACACCGTGGGCCTGCGCGGCCTGCACGACTCGGGGCTGGAGGCGACCGGCTCGGCGCAGGTGAAGGCCAAGCTGGTGGAAGACGCGATGGCGGAGCAGCGGAAGCTGCTGGCGGCGCGCGTGAATCCGGATGTCGCGAAGATTCCGCAGGTCGTCTGGCTCTATAAGGAGTCGCTCGATCTGTACCGCGCCGGCATGAAGGTGCCCGGCGACGTGACGCTGGGCTGGACCGACGATAACTATGGCTACATCCGCGAGCTGCCCAACGCGGAGGAGCAGATGCGGGCGGGCGGTTCGGGCGTCTACTACCACGTCAGCTACTGGGGCTCGCCGCACGACTACCTGTGGCTGTGCACCACGCCGCCCGCACTGATCCAGGAAGAGATGACCAAGGCGTACGACCACAACGCGCGCAAGGACTGGATTCTGAACGTCGGCGATTTGAAGCCCGCGGAGATCGACATCGACTACTTCCTGCAGCTCGCGGCTGACGAGCCGCGCGTCGCGAAGATGAGCCAGCGGGAGTGGCTAACGCAGTGGTTCGCGGAGCAGTTCCCGGGCGGGGATGCGGCGAAGATTGCGGACGTGATGACGCGCTACTACGCACTGAACTTTATTCGCAAGCCGGAGTTTATGGGCTTCAACGGATATAACGACGGTATCAAGCGGACGGAGTTCAACCCGTTCGCGTGGGGCGACCAGAACGAAACGCGCTTGGAGGCCTGGACGAGCCTCCGTGACTCCGAGGTGGTCATCGCTAAGACCCTGCCAGCCGCATACGCCGATGCCTTTTTCGAGCTGGTCGCTTACCCTCTCGAAGGTTCGGCAGCAATGAATGAGAAATTTCTTCTTACCGATCGCAGCTTTCGCGACCTGGTAAGCAACAATTCCGAAACGGTGCCCCGCGACGCCGCCGGGGCGCGGGCAGCATACGACGATATCCAGGCGCTGACGATCAAGTACAACTCGCTCGAGGACGGCAAGTGGGACGGAATGATGTCCGCCGCGCCCCGCGAGCGCCATGTCTTCGAGATGCCGCGCACTGCGGTCGGCTGGGACGGTTCGAACGCCTTCCCGCCTACTTGGCGCGCGGACGTTTCAAATGACTGGCCGCACTCGCCCACGCCAACATCGCCGTTCATCGAACAGCAAGCAACTGTTTCCATCAACGCGGCGCACTTTGCGCGGAAGTCGGATACGTCCACGTTCAGCGCGAAGGTGGGCGGGTTCGACCCTGCGGCGGCGAAATGGAATATCCTCGCGGACCTGGGCATCTCGGGCGATTCGGTCGTCTACGGCAGGCCCGGGGTGTTGGCACAGCTCGACCTTCCGTGGCTCGCGTCCGGGCAGGAGCCGGAGCCGACTGCGTGGCTGGAGTACGACTTCACGACCACCACTGCGGGTCCGGCGACGCTGGCGCTGCATCTGCTGCCTACGTTTCCGGTCGACTCCGACCACAAGCTGCGCTACGCCGTGGCGCTGGACGGCGGCACGCCGACGGAGCGCGACATGAGCGGCAGCGGCGGCACCAAAGCTGCCGGCGCGGGCGATGGCCCCAGCGGCGCGGACTGGCCGCAGAACGTGCTGCGCAATTCGGCCATCGACACCATTGCGCTGGGTGCGCTGGCGCCGGGCAAGCATACGCTGCGGCTGCTCTACCGCGACCCGGGCGTGGCCTTCGAGCACCTCGTGATCACGTTCCCCGGCGCTCCGCCCGCGTATCCCGTCCCGCCGGAGACAAAGTAGGCCGCTCACGGCTTGAGGCGGCCGGCCAATGATCGGTGTTGACGAGGGATTCGTCGATTAACCCCCCCGGGGGGGGGTGGGGTGGGGTGCTCGTAAGTTATGTGGATGCAGCAGGTTACGGAAAGCGATCTCTCTCCATATAAGAAAACAAATGGGTTACGGTAAAAATAAGAAAATAAGTGAGTTAGAGCGGTTTCACAATTTATGTGGCCTTGGCAAAGGTAGTGCAAAGCGGTTTTCCTGATAAGAAACAGGTCTTTGGTTAAGCTGCCAAGGGTGTGATTTGGACGGTGTAGCCGAGGTTTC